>Ga0209673_1000190_pt1 | contig 123411 bp, 114 predicted proteins | sample AraplaCol_mMS_r2_2_FD_184274 | JGI IMG/M metagenome (GOLD analysis project Ga0209673, IMG submission 184274) | Arabidopsis root microbial communities from North Carolina, USA - plate scrape MF_Col_mMS_r2 (SPAdes) (version 3) | ecosystem: Host-associated > Plants > Roots > Endosphere | place...
CAACGCCACCGGCCCGGTCACGGTGCACAACGTGGCACCGGGCGTGGCGGGCACCGACGCGGTCAACGTCAACCAGCTCAACGCGACCAGCGCCGGCCTGAACAACCGCATCAACGCCCTGGGCGACCGCCTCGACGGTGTCGAGAAGAACGCCTATGCCGGCGTCGCCGCCGCCATGGCGCTGCAGATGCCCGGCAGCTACGTGCCGGGCAAGACGGTCATGCGCATCGGCGCGGGCTCCTTCAAGGGCCAGAGCGCGGTGGGCGTGAGCTTCCGCCGCACCGCGGAGAACAACGCCTGGAGCATCACCGGCGGCGTGGCCACCAGCCGCGCCGGCGTGGGCGCCACCGTCGGCGCGGAATGGGTCTTCAACTGAAGGGAAAGCGATACAGATGAACCGGACGAACCCCATCATGAACAAGCTCTCCCGCTTCAGGACCCCCTGCGCTGTTTCCGCGCTCTGCATGGCGGCATTGCTGGCCGGCGGCTGCGCCAGCCCGAGCTACACCGTCACGCCCGAGATGCAGGCCCGCGCCGCTTCGGAAAACCCGGCGCCGCCGAAGGACGACGAGTTCCCCTCCCCGGACTCGGCCAAGTGGAAGCAGGGTGCGTTCCCCAGCCTCGATGCCGTGCGCACCATGCGCACCGGCATGGGCAAGGACCAGGTCCGCGAACTGCTGGGCTTCCCGCACTTCAGCGAAGGGCTGGGCGGCGTGCGCGAGTGGAACTACATCTTCCACTTCCGCACCGGTGCGGGGCCGGAGTACATCAGCTGCCAGTACATGGTGCGCTTCAACGCGGACGTGCTGACCAACGGCATGTACTGGAAAGGCCCGGGCTGCGCCGACCTGCTGCGCCCGACGCGCGCGGCGGCCACGCCCGTAGCCGCCCGGCCGGCCGCTGCCGCCACGAGGACCACGCTCGGCGCCGACGGCCTGTTCCGCTTCGACGGCCGCTCGCTGTCCGACCTGCTGCCCGAAGGACGGCGCAGGCTCGACGAACTGGCGGGCGACATCAGGGGCAGCGCCGGCCCCGTGGAGTCGATCAGGATCACCGGTCACACCGACCGGCTCGGCACCACCGCATACAACCAGGCACTCTCGCTGGCCCGCGCCGAGACCGTGCGCGACTACCTGGTGCGCTCGGGCGTGCCGGCGCAGGCCATCCAGGTGCAGGGCAAGGGCGAGTCGGAGCCGAAGGTGCAATGCGCGCAGACGGCGAAGCGGGCCGAGCTGATCGACTGCCTCGCGCCGAACCGGCGCGTGGAGATCGAGGTGTTCGTGCGGTGATGACGAGAGCCGGGAACGGCTGGCGCCTCCTCAGGCGCTCCCCCAGCCACCCCCGAGCGCCTTGTAGAGGTTCACGAGGTTCACCGCATCCTTGAGCTGCAGCTCGATCAGCTGCTGCTGCTCGGCGTACAGCTCGCGCTGCGCATCCTGGCTGGAGAAATAGTCCTCCAGGCCGCTGCGGAAGCGGGTGCGCGAGATGCTGGCGACTTTCTCGAGCGACTGCACGCGCAACTGCTGCGCTTCCAGCTGCGGGCGCAGGTGGTCGCCGGCGATCAGGGCGTTGGCGGTCTCGCGGAAGGCCACCTGCGCGGCCGATTCGTACGAGGCCATCGCGGCCGCGAGCTTCTCTTCGTTGCTCGTGACGTTGGCCGAGCGGCGCCCCCAGTCGAACAGCGGCAGCGACACGCCGAGCACGCCGGCCCAGCTCCTGTTGCCGCTGCTCAGCAGCGTCGAGAACTCGTTGCTGACGCCGCCCGCCAGCGCGGTCAGCGAGATGGTCGGCAGCATGGCCGCCTTGGCGGCGCCGATGCCCGAGTTGGCGGCTTCGACGCGGGCGCGGGCGGCCAGCAGGTCGGGCCGGCGCTGCAGCAGGCTGGAGGGCAGCCCCGCCGCCACCGACTGGGTGGAGCGCTCGGGCCAGGGCCGCGCGGAGCCGGTGTCCGGCGGCACGGGCTGGCCCACCAGCACGTTCAGCCCCTGCAGGTCCTGCGCGACGCGCATGCGGTATTCCTCCTGCCGCACGCGGGCGTTCTGCAGCAGCGACTGCGCGCGGTACACGTCGAGCTGCGCGGCGCCGCCCACGGCCTTGGCGCGGCCGATCATGTCCGCGTTGGCCGAGAGCGAAGCCGCGTTGGTGTCGGCCAGCGCGAGCAGCGCACGATCGGCGCGCAGCGTGAGGTACGCGTTGGCCACCTCGCCCACCAGGTTCATGCGGGCCGCCGCGTAGTCCTTGTCGCCGGCCTCGGCCAGGGAGCCGCTTTGCTGCGCCGTGCTCTGCTGGCGGCCGAAGAAGTCGAGCTCGTAAGACATCACGCCGGCCTGGACATCGAAGCTGTTCGACACCCGCCCGTCCGACGGAATGTTGCCCACCGGGCTGAGCGAGCCCTGCGGCGTGGTCTTCGCGCGCTGCGCGTTGCCGGACAGCCCCAGCTCCGGGAACAGCGAGGCGCGGCTTCCCGCGTAGACCGCTCGCGCTTCGCGCGCACGCGCCGCATACACGCGCAGGTCGCGGTTCTGGCGCAGGGCGGTGTCGATCAGGCCTCGCAGCTCGTCGTCCTGCACGAAGCCGCGCCAGTCGGCAGGCTCCGCCGAGGGCACGGTGGCGCCGGCGGGCCAGCTCGACGGCACCGTCAGGTCGGGCTGCTTGAGCGGCGGCGTGAGGTTGCAGCCGCTCGTCACCAGCAGCACGCACACCGCCAGCACGAGGAGCGAAAGCCGCAGGAACATGCGCACGACGCCGGCTCCCGGCGAGCCGAAGCCCGCGCTCGCGAGCAGCGCCGAGGCCGCGCCCCAGGGCCGCACCTGCACCGCGACGTGGCTCGGCGGCACGTTGAAGACATGGCTCACCAGCTGCTCGCGCTGCGCCTCGGTGGCGGCGAAGCGCAGCTCCGCGCTGGCGCGCTTGCGGCGGTCGATGAAGGCCGGCAGCCAGCCCACCGGGTCGACAAAGACCTCCAGCGGCTGGCCCACGCGCAGGCGCTTGAGCAGCGCGCCGCCTTCGATCAGGGCGCCGTCCGCGGCGATGTTGACGAAGCGCGACTCGCCCTCGCCCGCCGCCGTTCGCACCCGCGTCGCGACGCGCCACGGGAATCGCTCCTCGCCATCGGGCCTCGGCAGGTCCACGCAGGCGATGAGCGCGCCGAGGCACAGGACGAGCGCGATGCCGGTCCACACCAGGTTGAGCTGGTCGCCCGGCGCGAGCGACGGCCCGGTCATGATGGCCGTCGCACCGCCCAGCTGCAGCGCGACGAGCAGCCCGCCGAACACGGCAACCAGTTTCCAGTGCACCACCGTCTTCGATCGGTCCAGCCCCTTGGCAGTCACCTTGAACGGATGGCCGAAGGGCTTGAGCATCGCGGCGAGCAGCGTGCCCGTGACGGCCATGGCCGCGACGAGCTGGCTCACCTCGCTGAACACCGGTAGGCAGCGCCGCTGGCTGATCCAGTAGCTGTACGCCCAGAACATCATGAGCGGCGGCAGCCCGTAGGCGGCGAAGGCCTGCGGCGTCGCATGGAAGGCCGACACGTCGGCATACCAGTACAGCGCGGGCGCCAGCATGATCAGCGCCATGAACGGCTTGCCCAGCCAGTGCAGCAGCCCGTGCAGGAAGTGCAGCCGCGCCGAGAGGCTGTATCCCTTGCCGCGCAGCGGCCCGTTCGGCAGCAGCGCGAGCTGCACCGTGCCCAGGCACCAGCGGCTGCGCTGGTTGATGTAGTCGACGATGCTCTCGGCGGACAGCCCGTTCGACAGCCGCTCGCCCAGCCAGCGCGTGACGTGGCCGCGGCGCAGCAGCAGGTAGGTGGTGTGGATGTCCTCGCACACGCTGCCCACCGGGAAGCCGCCCGCGGCCGTGATCAGGTCGCGGCGCACGATGAACGAAGTACCCACGCAGAAGGCGGAGTCGACCGCATCCTTCGCGGGCTGCAGCACGTCGAAGAAGACGCGCTGCTCGTCGACCCAGCTGTCGGTGGCGCGCAGGTTGTGCTGGATGGGGTCGGCGTTGTAGTAGAACTGCGGCGTCTGCACGAGCCCTACCTTCGGGTCGTCGAAGAGCCCGAGCATGCGCCAGGCGATCTGCCGGCGCGGCGCGAAGTCGGCGTCGAGCACCAGGATGAAGGGCGCGTTGGTCGTCTGCGCAGACAGCCGCAGGCCGTTGTTGAGGTTGCCCGCCTTGGCGTGGCTGTTGTCGGGCCGGCGCGCGTAGTTCACGCCCCTGCGCGCGCAGTAGTCGCACAGCCAGTCGCGCCGGGTGTCGTCGAGCACCCAGACCTGCAGGCGCGGGTAGTCGATGGCCTGCGCGGCGATGATGGTCTTCTCGAGCACGGCCAGTTCCTCGTTGTACGTGCAGATGAACACGTCCAGCGCCGGCACATCCGCGCCGCGCGCGCGCAGCGCGGCCTCGCCCAGATCGGCGAGCCGCCGGTTGTCGCGGCGCCGCACCAGCATGTGGATGGACATCAGCGTGTAGACCACGGCCGTCATCTCGAAGAACAGGAACACCCAGGCGAACAGGGTCTCGAAGCCGAGGTCCGAGGGCGGCATGGTGGCCGTCACGCGCCATACGGCATAGCGCATGAGCAGCAGCGCGGTCAGCGCCCCGAACACGGCGCGGTGGCCCGTGCGCTCGACACGGCCCCACGTCATCAGGAGCAGCGCGAGCCCCGCCACGAGGGCGTTGAGCTGGAACTCCGGCGTGGCGATCAGGTGGGACATGATGGAATGGCTCCTGCTGCGGCGGTCTTGCCGGTGAATGGGTTGAAGCCGTTGGCGGCCAGCGCGATCCACGCGGTGGCGCCCAGGTGCGGCCAGTGGTAGTAGAAGAAGTCGGCGCCGGGCGAATCGGGCCCGATGGCCAGCCCCGTGGAAATGCGCGCGCTGGGCGTGGCGTAGTACAGGCCGTTGTCCGCCCGCTGCGATGCGAGCAGCCGCCACAGCGCCTCGGGCGCCGAGCCCTTGCGGGCCACCAGCGTCGCGGCGAACTGCGCGCTGCCTTCGGTCCAGATGCCGTCGGGATCGCGCGAGAAACCGTAGCCCTCGCCGGAGCGGTGGTGCTTCTGCGCCCAGTCGAGCGCGCCCGTCCAGGCGCAGGAGCGGTCGGTCGCCGCCAGCAGCGGCCAGAGCTGCGCGTCCAGGCCCGAGCTTTCGGTGGAGATGGTCGCGCCGTCTTCCTTGGTCCCGATGTTGAAGCGCTGCTCCGACGGGTTCCACATGCGGCCGACGAAGTCGAGTGCGGTGCGCGCCTGGCGGCGCATGGCCTCGCCCTGCCCACCCGCCTCACCCGATCGGGCGGCCCACGCGGCGGCCACCGCGATGTCGATGTTGTGCTCGGTCGACTTCCAGGTCTGCGCACGCTGCGCGTTGTCCCAGCCGTACCAGCCGCCGTTGTAGCCGTCGGGGTCGTTCTTCGCGCGCGTGCGCTGCTCGATCCAGCCGAGCAGCCTGCGCGCGCCCGCCGAATAGGCCGGCGTCGGCTCGGCCTGCGACAGGTTCAGCAGCAGCAGCGCGGCCCAGGCCACGTTGCCGGTGGCGGTGCTCACCTGGTAGGCGTCGGCGATCCACTGCTTGCGGCCCTCGTCCCAGCGGCCGGGCAGCGCGGCCTTGTCCTCGGTCATCGGGCCTGCGCGGTAGGCGTTGCGCACGCGGCCGTCGGCGGCGTTGGGGTCGCGTTCGATGGCGCGCACGACGGCATCGCCGATGCGCCTGGCGGAAGCCGCGTCGCCGCATGCGAGCAGCGCGATGCCGGCCAGTGCGTTGTCGTAGGTGTAGGCCGCGTTCGCCAGCGCCGGCTCCAGCGGCGCAGAGCCGCGGTCGTTGCCGGCAACGCGGTAGCTCGCAAGGAAGAGCGGGCCGCTGGTGGTGCTCTTCTGTGCGTCCTTGACCGCCTGGCGCAGGCCCTCGCAGCTTTGCTGCGCGAGGCGCTGCTGAGTCGATGTCGCCGCGGGCTGCTGGGCAAAGGCCGCCGCGGGCAAGGCAACCATGCAAAGCGCCAGGGCACGCAGCATCGGGATCGCTCGCATGGCTCGTCCCCTCGATCCCGGCTCAGGAGCGCAGGCTCGCCGCGACCACCTTGCCAGGAGCGCACAGGCTGCTTCCCTCGGTGGCCTTCTGCGCCGCGTTGCCCTCGAAGTCCGCGACGGCGTAGATGGAGCCTTGTTCGGCAAAGGGGAAGGGCACGCTGTAGGTGCTCTGCAGCGCATCGGACGCCACCGGCAGCAGCTGCTGCACGCGCGCCGGCATCGCGGGACCGTTCTGGTCGAGCTTCACGTCGAGCATCGAGCCGATGCTCAGCCGCTTCGCCACCCGCGCGGGAAACACCGCCACCACGCCCAGACGCCGGCAGTCGGTGACGCGCACCAGCGAAGCCCCGGCGGTGACGTAGGCGCCTTCGGGCGCCAGCACGGTATGGACCTGGCCCGGCTGGCTCGCCTTGACTTCATACGCCGAGAGCTTCTCCACCCGCTGGCGCTCCTCGTTCTCCAATGCCGTCACCTGCTTGAGCTGCGCGAGGATGGCCGTGCCGTCCTGCTTTGCGCGATTCACGCTGTTGCGCAGCACCTCGCGCCGGCTCTCCAGCGTCTGGAAGATGCTGTTGCCGCCGGTGCCCACGAAGGCGCCCTGCCCCGCGCTGGCCACCGTCTGCGCCTGGCCGGCGAAGGCCTGCTCGGCCACCGACGCATTGGCGCGCGCCGTGTTCAGCTGCGCCTCGGCCGCGTTCATCACCTGCTCGCTGATCGCGCCCTGTTCGAGCAGCGCCTTGTTGACCCGGACCTTGTTCTCCTGCTCCTCGACCACGCTGTGCGCGACGTCGCGCTGGCGCTGCGCGATCTGCCATGAGTCCCAGGCCTGCGCCAGCGAAGCCTCGCGGTGCACGTTGGCCTCGTGCCCGACGAACTTCAGCTCCTGGCTGTCGGCCTTGAAGTGGTTGCCCAGTTGGGCGAGCTGGCTCTGCAGCGCGAGGCGCTGCGAACTCAGCGTGGTGAGGATCTCCTGGTTGATGGTCGGGTTGCGCACCGTTGCCACCACGGTGCCCGGCTCGACCGTGTCGCGCGCATGCACCACCATCTGCGTGACCACGCCGTTGATCGGCGAGGTGATGAGCCCCACGGGCGCCTGCAGCACCGCCCGGGTGGCCTGAGAGGACAGCAACGGCTGCACCAGCGTCGAGACCATCAGCCAGAGCACGAACGCCAGCAGGCCATAAGCCGCGAGCTTGGGCACGAAGGCGCCGCGCTGCCGAAACCGGCCGCGCGGACCGGAAGGCGGACGCACCGCCGCACGGGCCGCGCCCCTCGGGCGCCGGGAAGGAAGAACTGAACGGAGTTTCGAAACACGCATGACCACCCCTTGGCGACGAACGTGCGCAAGGGTCGGAACTCCGGCGCACGTCCACTGGTTGAAGAGACTCAGGCACCGCGTTCGCGAACATCTCGGGTATTTCCGCCGTCCGCGTGCTTGCTGCAGTGCAATATCAAGGTAAGGCGGAACCCCCGTTTTTGGCTGCATCGGAGCGAAACAGAGTGTGCAAAGTTCACATTTGGGCCACAGCACGGTCGGGCGAAAGTCCTACATCGCCACGGCATGAGGGTCACGCGGCGACGAGGTGGCGCAGCCGTTAGGCAAGGCCGAAGCCGGCACCGCGCGTCAGAGGGAAGCGCGGAAATCGCGACGCCGATGCACCGCGATGCGGGCGCGAAGGGCGAGGTCGCGGCGGCCGGATATTCGGTAACGTTACTGACGGATCCGTCCAATCATGAACGGCTCCTGACTCACTCCCTGCTCCCGAATCGCTCGGCGCGAAGTGAATTCGTCCGACATGAGTGCACACGCCAGAGGCACAGATTGGTTTTCTTTCTGGAGGCCGCCATGTCCGGACCAGACCTGAAGAAACTCATCGTCCTCGCCGCAGCCTGCCTGGCTGCGATTCACGCAACGGCGCAGCAGGCGCCGCTTCCAGTGCCGGCGGAAATCGATGCGACCAAGCCCAAGGGCGACGGCAACGCGAACAAGCCTGCCGAGGCAGCAAGGCAGGAGGCCATCCGCCGGGCGGCCATCAAGAAGTGCGACGACCTCAGGAGCGCGGCGGAGCGATCCGCCTGCGCGGCGCAGGCCGACGCTGACAAGGCCAGGGGCGGCGCGAACAGCGATGCGTCCCTTCCCGACAAACCCGCCGCGCCGGTCGTCGCGCCGAACGGCCAGGCACCAGACAGGAACAGCAAATGAGCAAATCCCCCGGTCACCGGAAACATCCCGGCCACCAGGTCCGTGAAACGCGGCTGCAGCAATCCGTGGAGGTCGAGGCCGAAGGCGTTGTCATCGCCACGTCCAACAATGTCGTGAGGGTCGACGAAGACCACGCCCCCGCGCGCTACTACTTCCCGCGCTCCGACGTGCGGATGGAGAAGCTGGCGCGTTCGCAGACCACCACCGAGTGCCCGTTCAAGGGAACGGCGCACTACTACAGCCTGAATCTCGGCGAGAGACGGCTGGAGGACGCGGTATGGAGCTACGAAGACCCGTACGACGAGCACCAGGGCCTGAAGGCGAGGCTCGCGTTCTACGACGACAAGTTCCCCGAGATCCACGTGCGGGTCGGGTCCGGCGCATGAGCGCCCCCTGCACGTCCAGAACTAGAACTTCGTCGCCGCTCTCGGCCGCTGTTCCTCGTCGGCGCTGCTTTCGTCGTCGGCTGTCGCGATCCGCAGCCTCGCCTGCTCGTGCCGCAGCGAGAGTTCGCTGCGCCGCTCCTGCGACGGCTCGTCGTCCGCTGCCCCATCGTCGTCGTCGAAGTCGATCAGGAACTGCGATTCCTCGAAGGTGAGGCCGTGCACTTCCTGGCTCCTGGCGTTGATGGCCAGGAGGCCATCCGCCAGCAGGCGGGCGCGCCGCTCGCTCGAAATCCGGAGCATCTGCATGGGGGTCCTTTCCTGATCCAGGGTTTTACCCCTGTCCGGATGTTGAACGGCGCACGAGCGCAGCCGGTCGGAAGGCGCAGCGCATCGGCGTGAGAACAGTCCGTCACCGCATCGCGCGTCAGCATGCACTGACGGGCGCATCGCCCAGCGTCCTATCGACGCATCCTCGGTGCTTTCTAGTCTGGATTTCATGCGCCGGACAACCCGAACCGGGTGAACCAGCTATCCGATCCTTTTCCGATCCTTTTCCCGGTTCCATCCTGTGTGCAACGAGCGCCGGCGTTCCAAGGAGATGGACATGAACAAACTCATCTACAGCTGCATTGCCGCATCCTGCCTCACGGTGCTTTCGGCCCATGCGCAGATGAACGCACCCACGGCACCCGCGGCCGATCCGGCGGTCGCCGAACTCAAGGCCGGCCGCGACAAGATCGCAGCCGACTACAAGGCCGACCGCGCAGCCTGCGATGCCATGAAGGACAACGCAAAGGACGTCTGCGTGGAAGAAGCCAAGGGCAAGGAAAAGATCGCCAAGGCCGAACTCGACCAGAAGGTCAGGCCCAGCGACAGCGGCGCCCGCAAGGTGGCCGAGGCCAAGGTCGAGGTGGCCTACAGCATCGCCAAGGAAAAGTGCGACGACCAGAAGGGCGACGCCAAGTCCGCGTGCATGAAGCAGGCCAAGGCCGACGAGGACAAGGGCAAGGCCGAAGTCAAGGCCATGAAGAAGTAGGCCCGCAGCGCAGCGACAGCAGTTCCGCCGGGCATGAAGGAAGAACAGCGGCCGCAGGGTGCCGAACGCGAAGAGCGCCGCGTCTTCGCGTGGGGCATCGTGGCGGCGGTGATCGCGCTGTTGGGCGCGCTCGCCTACTTCCACGTGCTCCAGAAGCGCTTCGAGGTTCCGGTGGAACTGCCGGCCACGCCCACTGCGCCGACCGCGCCGGGCGAACCGGCTCCCGGAACTCCCCGGGGCAGTTAGCCCGGTTTCTCCAGCAGCCAGCTTGCCGGCGGCGAGCCATGGCTGCCCATTTCAGAAAAGGATTTCCAGATGCGAAAGATCAACGATGTGATGACCCGCGACGTCGAGGTCATCAGCCCCGATGCGACCATCGCCGAAGCAGCGAAGCGCATGCGCGACGGCGACTTCGGGATGATGCCGGTGGGCGAGAACGACCGCATGGTCGGCGCGATCTCCGACCGCGACATCGCCATCCGCGGCGTGGCCGAGGGCCATGACGGCAACACCAAGGTGCGCGACGTGATGTCCGACGGCATCCGCTGGGCCTACGAGGACGACGCGGCGCAGATCATGGCCGAGCACCAGATCAGGCGCCTTCCGATCGTCGACCGGGACAAGCGGCTCGTCGGCATCCTCGCGCTCGCCGACGTGGCGGTGAAGGAGCGCAAGACCAAGCCGGCCACCGAAGCGCTCTGCGGCATTTCGCAGCCGGTGCCGGCCTGAGTGCCGCGGTCCGGTTCCAGGCCGGCTTCGATGACTTCCCTGACAACGAAGTCCATGCTGGTGGCCGGCGCCCTGATGCTGTGCGCCGGACCGGCCGCCGCGCAGCCCGCGGCAGGGCAGCGGCCGCCGGCCGGCACCGGCGAAGCTCAGCCCGGCGCAGACCCGGCAATCATCGTGAAGCCGCCCGGCAACGGCGATCCGCGGCTGGTGAAGCCCGCTCCGCCGCACAGAGACCAGGGCCTGATCGAGAAGCCGCCCGCGGATGCCGTGCCGGGCGAGCGCGATCGCGCCAAGCCCCGCGCCGGCCCTCCCCCGCGGTCACGCGCGGACCGCCCATGCAAGGGGTCCACCGAGGATTGCAGGCGGTGAAGCAAGTCACGTCCACAGGAGCTCCCGCAGATGAAGTTCAAGATTCTCAACAAGCAGCCCGAGCGGACCATCGCCCTCGTGTTCGAAAAAGGCGACGACGTCATCCCCATCCTCGAGAGATTCGCGAAAGAGCACGCACTGACCGCCAGCCGCTTCAGCGCCATCGGCGCGCTGCGGTCCGCCGAACTCGGGTATTTCGACTGGGAGCGCAAGGACTACGAGCGCATTCCGGTCGATGAACAGGTCGAGGTGCTTTCGCTCAACGGCGACATCGCACTGGATGGCGACCGGCCCAAGGTGCACGCGCATGCGGTGCTGGGGCGGCGCGGCGGCAGCACCATCGGCGGCCACGTGCTGCAGGCCACGGTGCAGCCCACGCTGGAGGTACTGCTTGTCGAATCGCCAGGCTACCTGCGCAAGACCTGCGACCGCGAAACGGGGCTGGCGCTGATCGACGTCGACGCCTGAGCGGCGTCATTCGCCCTCGTCCTTCGCCTCGTCCTTCGCCTCGTCCTTCGCCTCGTCTTTCGGTTTCTTCGCCTGGATGTCCTCGGTCCACGCCGCCACGTCCTCCTGCGTCATGCCGCTGGCCGGGGTGAGGCGCATGTCCACGTAGCCCATCTGGCGCACGTCGGGCAGGTACTGCTCACGCGAGAGCAAGGTGCCGGCGCAGACGTGGTCTTCCGGATGCGGCGCCTCGCGCATCTCGTCGGCGAGGCGGTCGATCAGGCGGGCGACCAGCCATGCGGGAATGCGGTGGCGCTCGCCGGGATAGATGTAGCCGAACAGCGTCACGTGGGCCATCAGCACCCGCCAGTGCACGCCGAAGCGCTCCAGCAGGCCGGCCCAGTCGAGCCGCTCCGCGCACGCGAGCATCAGGTGGGCGATGTCGCCTCCGTCGAAGCGCTCGCGCTCCATGATGAAAGCCTTGGACAGCACGCAGTCCTCGGCATTGGCCACGAGCACCGGCACGCCCAGGACCTCGGCACTGCAGTTGCCCCTGAACCAGCGCTCGTCCACCGGGAACAGGCCGTTGCCCGAATTGAAGATCAGGTCGATGAACTCGCGGCCGTCGTGCACCTTGGCCAGCCAGTGCGGGTGGCGCATCTCGGCGCGCCAGCCGTACTTCTGCAGCAATAGCTGCGCGATGCGCTCATAGTCCTCGCGCCGGATGAAGAGGTCCAGATCCTTGGTCGGGCGGCGGATGCCCGTGTAGCAGGCCTGGGCGAAAGTGCCGCCCACCAGAAAGGGAATTCCGGCGCTGGCCAGCGCGCGCAAGGTCCGGCGGTAGAAGTCGGCCACGCGGGGATCGACCTCGTCCTCGAGCGAAGGCGCGAGAGCGGGAGCAGCAACTGCTGCCGCGGCAACTGCAACGGCCGGATGATCCATGTCGGGCAGCGTAGGTACCGCGAGCGAACCCGGGCCCGGCGCGAAAGGCCCCATCGAACGTCGGCGGGCACATACAGGCGCAGCGGGATGGGGCCGATGAGCATCCATCGCGTGCTGGCGCAGGCTGGCATCGCCATGGCTCATCCCAAGTCTTCTTCTCACGTCCGCTTTGCCGCGGTGGGCGATCTCCATGTTCATCGCGACTCTGCAGGCTCGCTGCACGGCTTCTTCGCGCAGGCCGCCGACGAGGCCGACGCGCTGCTTCTGTGCGGCGACCTCACCGACTATGGCACCGCGGAGGAAGGCAGGATCCTCGCCGCGGAACTGAGCGGCGTGTCCGTTCCCATCGTCGCCGTGCTGGGCAACCACGATTTCGAATCCGGCACACCCGGGCAGGTGGTCGAGGTGCTGACCCAGGCCGGCGTGCGCGTGCTCGACGGTTCCATCTGCGAGATCGAGGGAGTGGGCATCGCCGGAGTCAAGGGCTTCGGCGGCGGCTTCGGGCGCGGCTCGCTCGGCGCCTGGGGCGAGCCGGCGATCAAGCTCTTCGTGCAGGAAGCACTGAACGAAGCGATGAAGCTCGAGTCGGCGCTCGCCAAGTTGCGCACCCGGCGCCGCATCGCGCTGCTGCATTACTCGCCCATCGTCGGCACGGTGCAGGGCGAGCCGGTGGAGATCTTTCCCTTTCTCGGCAGCAGCCGGCTCGAGGAGCCGCTGCTGCGCTATCCGATGGATGCCGTGTTCCACGGCCACGCGCACCGCGGCACGCTGCAGGCGCGCACCATCAACGACGTGCCGGTCTACAACGTGGCGAGGCCGCTGCTGCTGCGCAGCCGGCCGGGCGAGCCGCCATACTTTCTGTACGAGCTGCCGCGCGAGGCAGCCGAAGAAGCGGCACCGCCACCCGCCGCCTGACCTGGCGTTCAACAACGGGCGCGGCTGCCGGCCATTTCCCCGCCGGCCAGCCTGCCCCGTGCCCGGGAATACCCTCTGACGCCCTCCTTGCCATCTTGCCTACATTTCTTGCATGCAAGAAATGGCATTGCTTGCATGCAAAACCAGGCAAGACAAACAGCAGGTAGACAGACAGGAGACACCCCATGCCCCGCTTCGCCAAGTCGCTTTTCGGTCAGGTGGTCATCGCGCTGGTGCTCGGCGTGCTCGCGGGGCTGCTGGCTCCCGAGTACGCCATCAAGCTCAAGCCGCTCGGTGACGGTTTCATCAAGCTGATCAAGATGATCATCCCGGTGCTGGTGTTCTGCGTGGTGGTGCATGGCATCGCCGGCGCGGGAGACCTCAAGCGCGTGGGCCGGGTGGGCGTGAAGTCGCTCATCTACTTCGAGGTGCTGACGACCATCGCGCTGGCCATGGGCCTGGTGCTGGCCTTCGTGTTCCAGCCGGGCACGGGCATGAACGTCGACCCGTCGAAGCTCGACCCGGCCGCGATGAGCGCCTATGCCTCGAACGCCGACAAGCTCACGAGCGGCGGCACGGTCGAGTTCCTGATGAAGCTCATCCCGACGACGGTGGTGAACGCCTTCGCCACCGGCGACGTGCTGCAGGTTCTGCTGTTCGCGGTGCTCTTCGGCTGCGCGCTCACGCTGCTGGGCGATCGCGGCAAGCCGGTGGCGGCGGTGATCGACGCAACGTCGCTGGTGCTCTTCAAGATCATGGGCATCATCATCAAGCTGGCACCGCTGGGCGTGCTGGGCGCCATCGCGTTCACGGTGGGCCAATACGGCATCGGCTCGCTCAAGCAGCTGGGCATGCTGGTGGCGCTCTTCTACGGCGCGGTGCTGGTCTTCGTGTTCGTGGTGCTCGGGCTGGTGATGCGCATGTCGGGCTTCAGCCTGATCAAGCTGCTGCGCTACCTGCGCGAGGAACTCACCATCGTCTTCGCCACCACCTCTTCCGACAGCGTGCTGCCGCAGGTCATGGCCAAGCTGCGCCGCATGGGCATCCGCGATTCGACGGTGGGCCTGGTGATTCCCACGGGATACTCGTTCAACCTCGACGCCTTCTCGATCTACATCACGCTGGCGGCCGTGTTCATCGCACAGGCCACCAACACGCCGATCTCGATGGCCGACCTGCTGACCATTCTGGCAATCGCGCTGGTCACCTCCAAGGGCGCCCACGGCGTGCCCGGCTCGGCCATCGTGGTGCTGGCGGCCACGCTGCACGCGATTCCGGCGATTCCCGCCATCGGGCTGGTGCTGGTGCTGTCGGTCGACTGGTTCATGGGCATCGCCCGCGCGCTGGGCAACCTGATCGGCAACTGCGTGGCGACCGTCGCCATCGCCGCCTGGGAAGGCGACATCGACCGCGAACGCGCCCATGCGGTGCTCGACGGCAACTATTCGCCCGACGACGAGCCGCTGGCCGAAGCCGAATCCGGGGCCAGGCCCGTGGTAAACACCGCAGCACACTAATTGATAGAGAAAGAAGCCGGACCATCAACATGCCCGCCCCCGACGTCAGCCCCACCGTCATCGCCGAACGCGTCGTCGAGGCCATCCTCGCGCAGAAGCTCGCGCCAGGCGAACGGCTGGGCGAGCAGGCGCTGGCGGAGAACTTCTCGGTAAGCCGCACCATGGTGCGCGAGGCGCTGATGCAGCTGCAGGCACGCGGTTTCGTCGAAGTGCAGTCGCGCCGCGGCTGGTATGTGGTGGAGCCCTCGGCCGAGGAAGCGCGCGACGCCTTCTCGGCCCGGCGCATCGTCGAGGCCGGCATCCTCGAGGCCAGCGAAGGCCGGCCGCTCGCGAAGGTGATCCGCAAGCTGCGCGACCACATCGCCGACGAACAGCGCGCCATCGAGGGCGCCGACGCCGCCACCCGCGCTTTCCTGCTGGCCGACTTCCACGTCTGCCTGGCCGAGCAGATGGGGCATCAGTTGCTGGTGGATGTGCTGCGCGACCTGACGGCACGCACCACGCTGGCGGCCACGCTTTACCAGTCCAAGCATGAAGCCGGGCAGTCTTGTGCGGAGCATGGCGCGATCGTCGCGGCGCTGGAGGCCGGCGACACGGCCGGGGCGCGGCGGCTGATGCTGGAGCACATCGGCAATGTCGAGCGGGCGCTGGAGGTGGATGCGGCGGCGGAGCCGGATGCGACGAGCAGGTTGAGGGCTACGCTGGCGCCGGTGGCGTTGCCGCGGGCGCGGCGGTGAGTGCTGCACGGCCACTCGCTTCGCAACGCGCGGTGTAGCCGGCAATGACCCCGGATTTCCATTGGTCCGTCGCAGTCGGGGCAATGCGCTCCTCATGGTCCGTGAATTCATGCGGCGTGCTCAGGTGGTCACACTGGCAAAACGCAATTAATCCCTTCATCTGACCTGATTGAGCTGCTCGATGGCGATTTGAAGATCCGCATTCACTGAGTCAGAGGGTTTCAATTCATTTCCTGATGCAAAAAAATCCTTTAGGCCCGCATAAAGAGCATTAAAAAAATCAATCTTGCCACAAACAATTTTCGCCTCTTCTTTCCGAGAGATCTCAAACTGCTTTCCCCTGGATTTAAAGCTCATCCAAAAAGAAGAATCTGCCCCCACAAAATCAAAGGTACCGCGCGCATCATTCAATCTCAAAACGCCGAATATCAAATCAGAAATTGCTATATAGATCATCATCAAATCTCGAGAACTTCCTTGAGATGATATTTTTTCACATCCCAGCTCAATCGAGATATTTCCCATATCGAAGCCTCGAGGCTCGGAGTTTGGATCTACCCTAGAAAACGAAATCTTCATCCTCGCTCGCTCCTCACCACTCAAATAACTTGCCTTAGGCGCGAAAGAACTTTGAAAATCAATTCATCTCGCCGCACACTCAATTCCTTTTCAAGAGAAAACTCCTCGCCAACGAAATTAAAAATCTCCTCACCCTCTTTGCCTTCCTGGTTCATTATTTCCGCGACAACCAGACAATTTCCGTCCTCGAGATTATTAAGCTGAATTATTAAATCGAGCTCCTGCGGATAAAAACTTGCATAAGCATAAAAAACCCGTCCGTTGTCATTCACTCCAGAATTAGCTTTCATCACGTTACCCACAGTTAGGAAGTGCGCTCCGATTTCTTTAATATAGTTTTCCAAAAAATACTTCATTTGCGATTACTTCCTGCCTTTTGATCGAATTCTGCCAAGCAAGCCTTCTGTATATAAATGTGGTCTTCCGATGCCGCGAGTAGCCGACCAGGATTTGAGCCTTTCATCATTTGGATCATTTCTTGGCCGTATGGTGACATGCCCATCAGATTTATCATGGATTACGTCCAATCCGAAGGAGCATGCATGTGCGACGTCTAGTTCGACATATTTCCCCGAGTCCAATCCGTCAACACTTGTAGCAGCAGAAAGCCCGGGCAGTCGACTTCCTTTTCTAACATCATCAACCCCTGGACGAGGAGTCATGCTATCGGCGGTTCCAGAGGCATTTCGATAAATGCTTCCGGCTTTAAGCGGTTTGGGTAGAAATACGCTTAAACCACGTGGATCGATCCACATTATTGAGTTGGGGGCATACGCATGCAAATTGATGCCACCCAAGATGCCAATTGGATCTTTCGAGACGAACCGTCCACTCACCGGGTCGTAATACCGATACCGGTTGTAGTGCAGCCCCGTCTCGTAGTCAAAGTCCTGCCCTTGGAAGCGGATAGGGTTGCGGAAGCCAGCCCTCCTGCCCACCTCACTGATCGCCTGCTTCGCTTCCCCCAAGCCTTGTAGCTCGCCGACCACGCCACACGTCCCTCGTGATCCGTCAGCTCCTGCGGCGTGCCCAGATGGTCGCACTGGTAGAAGGCGATTTCTTCCTCGCTGAACGGCGCAGGTGCTCGGTTCTGTTCTCCGTTCCATAACAGGTCCAGCTCGATGTCGAAGCGTTCGCCTTTGTCGGCCCTCAACGCTCTCGCATCTGTCGTCCGGCTCAACCCAACTGCTTGGGCCTTGCCGGATCAGCGCCAGCGGCACGAATAAGTCAGGTTCTTGGATGCAATGGACGCCGATTATTGATATCAGCCTTCAAACCTAAATCCGAAGATGCCATTCGAAAGGAAATATTGCCCCCCATGATTTGGAGATCAAAAATCTCACAAGCAGCACTTTCATGACTCTTAGAAATCACGAAAAAACCCATGCTTGCAAATTTCAAATCCATCTCATCAACTGCTGAAAATTGCTGAGACTCAACGAGTATCTCATACTCCAAAAATATGGCTTTATATTTTTCAAAAGAATCATTTGGAGAAAATTTTCCAATATAGATTCCATTCTCCAAAGAATTAATCGATATGACTCCCAAGTCAACAAAAGCAAAATCCAAAAGATCAAAATTCATTTCTTCAGAGGACATGATGTTTGAACTCCAAGTGCGCTGGAAAGACTTCGAAGATTCTCATCGTTGAACCCTTCAGTACCATGTGGGTGCACTATTCGCGCATGATTTGGAAATTTGCCTGTTGGGTCAGAGATAACATCGAAGCCGGAATTTCTTATTTGATCTGAAGTTCCAGAGGCTATAGTACCTGCAGCTTGCTGCAGTCCTGTCGCCCGAGGAAAAGCATCTCTCATCTGAGTTGATGCCGTGCAGGGGCAGCAGCTGTGAAGCACCGAAATTCCTGGCGGATTCAGATTTTTCTCGCCAGGTTTTAGCCGCAAATTCTCTATCGAATTACCACCAATACGATTGACAGACGTTCCATTCGGGAGGGATTTCCCAACCAGACCCAACGGATCAATCCATTCGAGCGGGTTCGGCGCGTAATGTTGGAGATTGATTCCACCCGCCAATTTGATCGGATCGCTGCTTACGAACCTCCCTACCAGCGGATCGTAATAGCGATACCGGTTGTAATGCAGCCCCGTCTCTTCATCCCAGTACTGACCTTGAAAGCGGATGGAGTTTCGAAAGCCAGCCCGCCGTCCAGCCTCACTGATCGCCTGCTTCGCCTCCCCCCAAGCCTTGTAGCTCGCCGACCACGCCACACGCCCCTCATGATCCGTCAACTCCTGCGGAGTGCCCAGATGGTCGCACTGGTAGAAGGCGATTTCCTCTTTGCTGAACGGCGCAGGTGTTCGGCTCTGTTCCCCGTTCCATAGCGGGTCCAGCTCGATGTCGTAGCGCCCGCCGTTGTCGGCCATCAGTGCCTTCACATCCGTAGTCCGGCTCAACACGACGGCCTGGGCCTGCCGGATCTGCACCAGCGGCACGAACGAGCCGGGTTCATGTATGTAGTGAACGCTGTCGCCAAGCCAGCCACCCTCCTGCCAGCCCTCGATGCTCTGCGTGCTCTCGAACGCCAGCGTGTCCCCGTCCCAGCCGAACAAGGTGCAGGCATGCCGCGTGCGCTTGGCGATGCGCCGGCCCAGGGGGTCGTAGCTGAAGCTCGTGGTTTCGCCGAAGGTCTCGGCGCTGCGCAAGCGGTTGTAGCCGTCCCAGGTGAACACCGTTTTTTCGCCGTTGCGGCTGCGCTCGATGAGGTTGCCGCGCTCGTCCCACTTGTAGCGGGTGCCGGCGTAGTCCTTGAGCAGGTTGTCCATCAGCTTGCCGGCCAAGCTGAGGCCGTCCCCGCCCGCGCGAACGGCGGCTCGATTGGTGATGCGGCCTGTCGGCTGCACCGTGCCTTCCGCTTCTGAAGAAGGGTTGCCGATGTTCCCCGCCGGATCGAACGCGAAGGTCTCCCGTCCCAGTCGGCTGTTGGCTTCGAGCAGGCGGCCTACCGGGTCATAGCGGTAGCTCAGGTTGCCGCGGCGGCTGTCGCCAATGGCGATCAACTGGCCCGCCTTGTCGTACTGGTAGCTGCGGCGGATGCCGGTGGGCTGAAGAGCGTCTCGCCTGGTCTGGGATATCTGCTGCTCCAGCAGTCGGCCGGCCGGGTCGTAGCTCTGTTTCTGCAGGAGCCCATTGGCCTGTTCGCGCCCGATCTCGCGGTGCAGGTCGTCGCGCTCGAAGCCGACGATGTCCTGCCCGTCGACGAGCAATCCGTGCACGTGGCCGGAGCCATAGGTGAGCCACTGCGTCACGTGGCCGTCGGGGCGGATGGTCGCAACGCGCTGGTTGAGTTCGTCGTAGCCGTGCTGCCAGACTGCGGTGAGAGCGCCCTCCACATAGTGCTGATGCTCGCGCGTCAGGTTACCCGCGGGGTCATAGAACCATTGCAGCTTGGCGTCGCTGTTGCCGGCTTCGACCAACCGGCCGTTCCGGTCGTAGGCGAAGCTCTCGGCAACACCGCCGGCCCTGCGCTCGGTCAGGCGGCCGATAGCGTCGAATTGCAGCATCGTGGTGTGATCGCCCTCGGCCACTTCCGCCAAAACTCCCGTGGAGTCTTCATAACGGTACCGTGTGGTCTTGCGGTCGAAGCCCACTTCTTCCAGCAGACGGCCCACGGGGTCATAACGGAAGTCGTAGCGGCTGCCGTTCTCGTTGTGCAGTTCGCTCAAGCGTCCGAGCAGGTCCCAGCGGTACTTGAGCGTGTGCCCCGCCGCATCGGTGCGCCTGGACACGAGGCCGGAGCGCGTGTAGTCATAACTCGTCCTGCGCCCCAGCGCATCGGTGTGCGCAAGCAGGCGTCCCTCGGCGTCATGCACGAAATGCTCGCTGCTGTTGTCCGGCAGGGTGATTTCCTCGAGCTGACCTGGACGGTTGGCGTTCGCCGCAGCGGCAGCGTTCCCGTGCCCGTTCGCCCCGGTGTAGCGATATCGCGTGCCCTGGCCCATGGCATCGATCGCCTTGATAAGGCGCCCCTGCGCGTCGTATTCCCACCGCGTGGTCTTGCCCGAGCAATCGGTGTGGCTGGCAAGTTGCCCAGCGCAGGTGTAGGTCAGCGTCTTGGCGCCGCCCTTCGCATCGGTGATTCGCACGGGCCGGCCGGCCTTGTCGTAGGCGTATGCGGTCTTGTGCCCCAGCGGGTCGATCTCTTCGACGAGGTTGCCGTCGGCGTCGTAGTCGCGCTTCCAGACACCGCCCTCGGCGTCGCGCAGGCCCGTCACGCGTCCGCGCTTGTCGTGCGCGAAGTGCACCTGACTGCCGTCGGCCCGCGTGTGGGTCCGCAGGTTGCCGTCGGCGTCGTAGCTGAAGTCGTCGGTGCTGCCGTCGGTGTGGACATGGCGCGTGATGTTCTTCGCCTTATCGCGAAAGAACCACTCCTGGCGCTTGTCGGGATGGATGATCCGGTAGGTGTAGCCGAGGATGTCGTAGTAGTACCAGGTCTCACCGCCGAGCGCATCGGTCGCATAGGTCAGGCGGATGTTCCTGTCCCACTCGAGCCTGAGGGCGAAGCTCCCGTCATCGCTCCACTCGCGAACCGCCCTGGCATCGACGCCGGTGCCGTCGTACTCGAGGTTGATGCCCCGGCCCGTGCGGTCGGTGTACCGGGTCACGAGATGGCGGCTGTAGCTGTAGTTCCAGGTTTCGCCGTTTTCGTCCTGGGCCGCGACGAGGTCGCCTTCGGCGCCGTGCACATAGCCCGCGAGTTGTCGCACGACCTGGCCGCCCTTGATCTCCCACAGGCTGGCGATCAATCCGCTTCTCGCATCGGGGCGAGTGCCCACGTGGGCCACGGTGACATCACCCTGCTTGCTGACGATGTCGCTCAAGACCTGTTCGCCGGTGGCTGCGATCACATGGTCGTAGCGCAGGCCGATGCTGGCCTCCTTGCCGGCGTGCAGCGCGACAAGCCGGAAGTGCTGTCTGCCTTGCGTAGCGACCTTGCGGGCGGAGGTATCCACCAGCTCGTAGACCTCGCGCCAGTCGCCGGATTCGCCGCTCGATACGGGCTTGCCGAAATCCAGAGCCAACAGCCTCTCGCTCAGCCGCGTGAGCGTCACTTCTTCGATGGCATCGCGGTAGCTCCGGCCCACGGCCAGCAGCGGATAGGCATGGCTGCGGCCGTCCGCGCCGTGATAGACCAGGCTGGGCTCGCCGGCCCGCGGGCCCTGCGTCGGTGTGGCGATGTCCACGCGCGTGCTGTAGGGAGTGAGCCATCTCGCGCCAAGGGTGCCCTCGTCGAAAGCGCCAAGATTGCTGCGATAGGTGCGCGCCCAGGTGATGGGCAACGGCGCAACCAGTGTGAAGTCGACGTGGGTGAAGCTTTCGCAGCCGGTCGCCAGGCTGATGGCGAACCTGCTTGCCGAAGGGACCGTTGTGCCCGAAAGCGGGCAGTTCTTGCAGCCGGGGTCGCCGTGGGCCGGCGCCTGTACACGCACGTGCTCGACCCGGGTGCCGGGCCTGCTCTTGGTTGCTTCGGCACCTGCACCTGGCGACATGATGGCCGCGCGCAGGCTCTTCTTCTGCGCCATGGCCGACAGCAGCTGGCGCAGCAGCCACATGATGCTGCCCTGCAGTTCCTGGTTGGCGAGGTCGGTCAGTTGCCTGCGGAAGTCCGCCTTCAAGGCAACCAAGCTCTCGATCACCTCGCTGACCCTGGCCCTGACGCTTTCGGGCAGGTAGGCTGCGGCCTTCCTTGCGGCGTAGTTGGCGGCGCGCCTGGCCGTGCCCTCGGAGTACTTCACCGCGCGGCGCCACATACCGCTCCATGTGCTTTGGGTCCTGGGGTCGTAGTCGTTGGTTTCGGGGGCACCCGGCCTGGCGACGGTGAAGAGGTCCTGCCCGCCGAGCACGCGCTGAAGAATGCCGATCAGGTTGTCCAGGATGCTGTCGGAGAGCCTCGCGCAATCTTCCAGAATGCCCGAGAGCCTTGCGATGGCGCCGTCGATGAAGGTCTCCAGCTCACCGACGATGGATGCATTCAGGTGCCCCACCAGCATGGTGACGATGGTCTGGCCGAGATTCCTGGCCCCGTGCAGGAGTTCCTGCCTGACGAGGTGCAGCGTGGGCCGCAGGCTCATGCGCGCCGCGGCCATGGTGGGCGGCGCTGGAATCAGGCCGATGAGATTGATGCCGAGGCTCGCCCAGTTCAGGAACCTCGTGACGGCATCGGTGGACTTCTTGTCGAGGATAGTGACGATGTCGAGAAACACATCCACCAGCGCCATGATGTTGCCCACGATGGGGATGCCGCCCAGCACAGTGGTCAGCCGGTCGAGCGTGACATAGCCGCCGGTGAAGGACCGCAGCCACTCGTCCACCGCCTTGCTCGCGGCGGCGATGTCTTCCTTGGCGATGGTGTTCAGCGGGGCGACGGCCGTCTGGGGCTCGCGCTCGGCGATAGATGTCGGCGCGGGCTGGCCTTGACGTGTGCCCGATGGTGGCCGCTGCGGCGTGCCTGGTCCCATAGTCCAGTCTCCCTGACTGCGTCTGTTTGTTTCGTGAAGATCAATTGGGAAAGAAAAGAGGCTCGGCCGCGCAATCGGGCTGCCGGCTTGCAGAGTTACGGCGCCTCTGCCGACGGGTTCTGAATCCGGACGTGCAGGACCATTGCCGAATCAATGCCTGCAGGCACGACAGGAATCCCGGAGCAATTCGTGCTGCACGAATTGCAATTGCAAATTGAGCTCACGCTCACCTCCCTCTTTTATTTCTTGCAGAAAATCCTAGGACGCAAGCCGACGCGAATGCGGGCATCTGAAATAAACGAGCGGGCTTTGGTGCGATTTGTCTCGATATTCCCAACGCAGGAGAGCAGATCCTCGATCGCTCGAGCGAGCCGAAGCCGGCAAATGGGTTCTGCTGTCGCTGCGCTCGGCTACAGTCCGAGACACTTATGAACTCACCCCAACTCCAGCGCGGCGTGTTCCTCGCCCTTCTCGCCGCCGTGACCGTCGCCTTCCTCTGGGTGCTGATGCCGTTCTTCGGCGCGGTGCTGTGGGGCGTGGCGCTGGCGATCCTGTTCACGCCGCTCTACAAGCGGCTGCTGAAGACGATGCGCGGCAAACCCAATGCGGCGGCGCTGTCGACGCTGGCGATCTGCCTGTTCATCGTGATCCTGCCGCTGGCCATGGTGGGGGTGTCGCTGGTGCAGGAGATCGCGCTGGTCACACAGAGCATCCGCTCGGGCCAGATCAACTTCGCGGCCTACTTCCAGCAGATCCTCGACGCCTCGCCGCAGTGGCTGCTGAACCTGGTGGAGCGCTTCAACCTGGGCGACATGGCGGCATGGCAGGCACGCATCTCGGCGGCCGCCGGGCAGGCCAGCCAGATCATCGCGAGCCAGGCACTGGCCATCGGCCAGAACACTTTCGACTTCATCGTCAGCTTCTTCGTGATGCTGTACCTGCTGTACTTCCTGGTGCGCGACGGCTCCGACCTTTCCAAGCGGATGCGCGACGCGCTGCCGCTGGCCAAGCCCCACACGCACTACCTGCTGAACAAGTTCACCACCGTGATCCGCGCCACGGTCAAGGGCAACGTGGCCGTGGCGGTCGCGCAGGGCGCGCTGGGCGGGCTGGCCTTCTGGTTCCTCGGCGTGCAGGGCGCACTGCTGTGGGCGGTGCTGATGGCATTTCTCTCGCTGCTGCCGGCCGTGGGCGCGGCGCTGATCTGGGGGCCGGTGGCCATCTACTTCCTGGCCACGGGGCATTTCTGGCAGGGCGGCGTGCTGATCTTCGTGGGCGTATTCGTCATCGGCCTGGTCGACAACATCCTGCGCCCCGTGCTGGTGGGCAAGGACACGCAGATGCCCGACTACATCGTGCTGATGTCGACCATCGGCGGCATGGCGATCTTCGGCATCAACGGCTTCGTGATCGGGCCGGTGATCGCGGCGCTGTTCATGGCGGCATGGAGCCTCTTTGCCGACTCCGGCCATGTGGGCCCAGGGCACGAGCAGGCCGAGGACGCACAGCCCAGACAAGTCGCCAAGGACGAAAAAGCCGGCTGAAGCCGGCGCCGTCCGCTCCCCGCCGCGCGCATTTCGCGCGCGCAATCCCGCATTCCGTCGCATGAGGCTGGGCGCCGCGCCCGGCCTGCGGGATCGTCGGGCCTCCAACAACCAACGAGGCCCGTCATGCAACTCCGCCTTCCCCCGTTCCGCCCCGCCGTGCGCGCCCTGTGCGCGGCCGCGATCCTCGCGCCCCTGGGCGCCCTCGCCGCCGACCTGAGCCTGAGCGTCGCCGACGGCCCGGCCGCGGACGCCACGCTCTACGTCGCGGTGTACGGCGACGCCGCCAGCTACACCGACGGCAAGCCCGTGGCCTCGCAGACCGCACCGATGCGCGAGGGCAAGGCCCGCCTGCTGTTCACCGGCCTGGCGCCCGGGCGCTACGCGCTGCGCGTGTTCGCCGACGAGAACGGCAACGGCAAGCTCGACACCAACCTCATGGGCATGCCCATCGAGCGCTACGGCTTCTCGAACGACGCCAAGGGCAACCGCGCGGCGCCCGGCTTCGACGCGGCGGCGATCAGTGTCGAGGCCGACATGCAGACGGTCATCCACCTGCACTGACGACGAAGGGAGACAGCCATGGAACGACGCGAACTCCTGCGCCTGCTGGCTTCGGCCGGTGCCCTCCCCCTTCTGGCGCCGCTGGCGCGGGCAGCCGGCACGGCGGACGACTGGCAGGTCCAGTTCGAAGCCTCCGGCGCCCCCTGGAAGACCGGCTTCGCCACGCCCCGGGACGACTTCCCTCCGACCCGCGCCACCGTGCGCGGCCGCTTCCCCGATGCCGTCGCTGGAACGCTGTTCCGCATCGGCCCGGCCGGCCATGACCTGGGCGGCGAGCGCTACCACCACTGGTTCGACGGCGACGGCATGGTGCACCGCTTCGTGATCGAGGGCACCGACGTGCGGCACCAGGGCCGCTACGTCGCCACGCCCAAGCGCGTGGCCGAGACGAAAGCGGGCCGCCGCCTGTGCGAGGCCTTCGGCACCACGCCGCCGGGCGTCGAGCCGCCGACCTCGGCCGACAGCATCAACGTCGCCAACACCAGCGTGCTGCCGATGGGCGGCGAGGTGCTGGCGCTGTGGGAAGGCGGCTCGGCCACGCGCATCGACGCGAGCACGCTCGACACGCTGGGCGTGAAGACCTGGCGCGCCGATCTCGCGGGCATGCCGTTCTCGGCCCATCCCAAGATCGATCCGGACGGCACGGTGTGGAATTTCGGCGTGAGCTCCGGCCAGGGCCTGCTGGCGCTGTACGAGATCGCGCCCGAAGGCACGCTGCGTCGCGCTGCTGTGGTGCCGGTGGCCGACATGCCAATGGTCCACGACTTCGCCGTGACCGAGCGGCACCTGGTGTTCCTGCTGCCGCCGCTGGTCTACGACGGCAAGCGCAAGACGGACGGCACGAGTTTTCTCGATGCGCACGTCTGGCGGCCCGAGCTCGGCATGCGCGCGCTGGTGGTCGACAAGCAGAACTGGGAGCGCCGCCAGATGCTCGCGCTGCCGGCGGGCTTCCTGTTCCATGTCGGCAACGCCTGGGAGGAAGACACGCCGCGCGGCACGCAGATCCACATCGACTACGTGCGCTCTGACAACGCCGACTCGGTGTTCATCAGCAACCGCGAGGTGATGCGCGCGCGCCGCGTGAAGACCACCGAGCCGCACCTGACTGTCGCCACGCTGAATCTGTCCACCGGCCGGGCCACGCAGACGGCGCTGGCGCAGGAGGCCGAGTTCCCGCGCATCGATCCGCGCCGCGTCGGCCTGCGGCATCGCCAGGTGGTGCACGCCACGCAGATCCGGCGCGACCTGCCCGGCTTCGGCGCCGTCGCGCGCACCGACGTGGAAACCGGCCGCAGCCAGCGCTTCAGCTACGGCGCGCAGACCATGGTGGAAGAGCACGTCTTCGTGCCCGACGGCTCGAAGCCGGGCTGGGTGCTGGGCACGGCCTTCGACTTCGGGCGGCAGAAGACGGTGCTCTCGTGCTTCGCGGCCGACAATCTGGCGGCGGGACCGGTGGCACAGGCTACGCTGCCCTACGCCCTGCCGCTGGGGCTGCACGGCGCCTTCGTGGCGGCCTGAGGCCATGGCGAGGAGGCGCTCAGGCCTCCCACCAGCCCTCGTCGAAGCGCCCCTGCAGGAAGGCCACGAAGCCCGACACCTTGCCCGGCACCAGCTTGGGCGAGGGGAAGACGGCGTGGATCTCCTGCTCGGGCAGCGCATGGTCGCCCAGCACCTCGCGCACCTTGCCGGCTGCCAGCGAATCGCTGGCCACGTAGCGCGGCATGAGCGCGATGCCCAGGCCGTCGCGCGCCGCTGCCAGCACGGCCGAGAGGTTGTTCGAGCGGAACCGGCCCGACACTGGCACCGTGACCGGCTCGCCGCGCGGCGTGTGCATGCGCCAGAACTCGTCGCCCACCACGCTGCTGTAGATCAGCGCCACGTGCGCGCTGAGGTCCTGCGCGCGTTTCGGCGTGCCGTGCTTCTTCAGGTAGGCGGGCGAGGCGACCATGACCCACGGATTGGCGCCCAGGTAGCGCGCGCCCAGCGACGAGTCGGCGAGCTTGCCCATGCGGATGGCCACGTCGATGCCTTGCGCGATCAGGTCCACGTAGCGGTCCTCGAAGCTCAGGTCGAGCTGCACCTGCGGATGCCGGTTCATGTATTCGAGCGCCAGCGGCACCACCACGCGACGCCCGAAGGCCACCGAGGTGCCCACCCGCAGCAGCCCCTGCGCCTGGGTCTGCCGCAGCTGCACGATGCTGTCGGCCTCCTCGGCCTCGCGCACGATGGTCTTGCACTTCTCGTAGTAGAGCGCGCCCGGCTCGGTGAGGCTCACGCCGCGCGTGTTGCGGTTGAGAAGGCGCACCTTCAGCCGCTCCTCGGTGGCGGCGATCTGCTTGGTCACCGTGGGCTGCGTGGTGTTGAACTCGCGCGCGGCCTTCGAGAAGCTGCCCGTCTCGACCACGCGCACGAACATTTCCATTGCAAGCAATCTGTCCATGGGCCGGATGGTAGTCACTTATTCCAGCCTGGAATAGGTTTTATGGTCCGCAGCCGTCTTCTTGGAATCCGCCCGGATTTCTACAGTGAGCCCATCCCAAAGGAGACTTCACAATGGCAAAGATGACAGCGGTCCAGGCCGCGGTTCTGGTGATGGAAAAGGAAGGCGTGACGCAGGCCTTCGGCGTGCCGGGCGCGGCGATCAACCCGATGTATTCGGCGCTGCGCCAGCGCGGCAGCATCGCGCACATCCTGGCGCGCCACGTCGAGGGCGCATCGCACATGGCCGAGGGCTACACCCGCGCCGTGGCCGGCAACATCGGCGTGTGCATCGGCACCTCGGGCCCGGCGGGCACGGACATGATCACCGGCCTGTACTCGGCCTGGGCCGATTCGATCCCGATCCTCTGCATCACCGGCCAGGCGCCGCGCGCGCGGCTCTACAAGGAAGACTTCCAGGCGGTTGATATCGAGTCGATCTCCAAGCCCGTCACCAAGTGGTCGGTCACGGTGCGCGAGCCGGGCCAGGTGCCGCAGGTGTTCCAGCAGGCCTTCCACCTGATGCGCTCGGGCCGCCCGGGCCCGGTGCTGATCGACCTGCCCTTCGACGTGCAGATGGCGCAGATCGAGTTCGACATCGACAGCTACGAGCCGCTCAAGCCCTACAAGCCGGCCGCCACGCGCGCCCAGATCGAGAAGGCCATCAGCATGCTCAACGCGGCCGAGCGCCCGCTGATCGTGGCCGGCGGCGGCGTCATCAACGCCGATGCCTCCGACCTGCTGGTGCGCTTTGCCGAAGCCACCGGCGTGCCGGTGATCCCCACGCTCATGGGCTGGGGCTCCATTCCGGACAACCACCCGCTCATGGCCGGCATGTGCGGCCTGCAGACCAGCCACCGCTACGGCAACGCCACGATGCTGGCCAGCGACTTCGTGCTGGGCATCGGCAACCGCTGGGCCAACCGCCACACCGGCTCCATCGACGTCTACACCAAGGGCCGCACCTTCGTGCACGTGGACATCGAGCCCACGCAGATCGGCCGCGTGTTCACGCCCGACTTCGGCATCGTGTCCGACGCCAAGGCCGCGCTGGAGCTCTTCGTCGAGGTGGCCGAGGAAATGAAGGCTGCGGGCCGCCTCACCGATCGCCGCGACTGGGCCAAGGCGTGCATCGAGCGCAAGAAGACGATGCTGCGCAAGACCAACTTCGACGAAGTGCCGATGAAGCCGCAGCGCGTGTACCAGTGCATGAACAACAACTTCGGCAACGACACCTGCTACGTGAGCACCATCGGCCTCTCGCAGATCGCTGCGGCGCAGTTCCTGCACGTGTACAACCCGCGCCACTGGATCAACTGCGGCCAGGCCGGCCCGCTGGGCTGGACCATTCCCGCCGCGCTGGGCGTGCGGGCCGCCGACCCCACGCGCAAGATCGTCGCGCTCTCGGGCGACTACGACTTCCAGTTCATGATCGAGGAGCTGGCCGTGGGCGCGCAGTTCAAGCTGCCGTACATCCACATCGTGGTCAACAACTCCTACCTCGGCCTGATCCGCCAGGCGCAGCGCGGCTTCGAGATGGACTACTGCGTGCAGCTCGCGTTCGACAACATCAACGCGGCGCCCGACGCGGGCATCGAGAGCAGCTACGGCGTCGACCACATGAAGGTGGTCGAGGGCCTGGGCTGCAAGGCGATCCGCGTGAACCGGCAGGAAGAGATCGCGCCGGCCATCCGCCGCGCCGAGGCCCTGATGGCCGAGTTCAGCGTGCCGGTGGTGATCGAGGTGATGCTGGAGCGCGTGACCAACATCGCGATGGGCACCGAGATCGACAACATCACCGAGTTCGAGCCGCTGGCCGAGACGCCGGCCGACGCGCCGACGGCTGTTGCGGCGCTGCTGGACTGATCAAGGACCGCTGAATACGGGCAGCCGAACGCAGAAGGAATACAAAAACTACGCAGAAGTCGCAGAAGAAAACTTCTTTGGTTTTTCCTTCTGCGACCTCTGCGAAACCTTCGCGACTTCTGCGCTCGGTTCCCGATCCCTCATGAACGACTGAAAGACCCGACATGCCCAAGTTCGCAGCCAACCTCACGATGCTCTTCACCGAGCTGCCCTTCATGCAGCGCTTCGAGGCCGCCGCCAAGGCCGGCTTCAAGGGGGTGGAGTACCTCTTCCCCTATCCCTTCGAGAAGAAGGAACTCGCCGCCGCCCTGCGCGCCAACGGCCTGGAGCAGGTGCTGCACAACCTGCCGGCCGGCGACTGGGACAAGGGCGAGCGCGGCATCGCCTGCCATCCCGACCGCACGGGCGAGTTCGCCGAAGGCATCGGCGTGGCGATCGACTACGCCACCGCCCTGGGTTGCCCGCAGGTCAACTGCCTCGTGGGCAAGGTGCCTGCCGGCGTCGACAGGGACGCGGCGCACAAGACCGTGGTCGCCAACCTGCGCCTCGCCGCGCGCGAGCTCGAAGCGGCGGGCCTGCGCCTGCTGATCGAGCCCATCAACACCTTCGACATCCCGGGCTTCTTCCTCACGCGCACCGACCAGGCGCTGGCGCTGATCGACGAGGTCGGCTCGGCCAACCTGCGGGTGCAGTACGACATCTACCACGCGCAGCGCATGGAAGGCGAGCTGGGCAACACGCTCTCGAAGAACCTGGCGCGCATCGGCCACATCCAGCTGGCCGACAACCCGGGCCGCGGCGAGCCGGGCACGGGCGAGATCAACTACCCGTGGCTGTTCGGGCACATCGACGCGCTGGGCTACGACGGGTGGATCGGCTGCGAATACAAGCCCCGCGCCACCACGGTCGAGGGCCTCGGATGGCGCCACGCGCTCACGCAGCAGCAATGAAATGAATGACTGACATCGGACAAGGAACAAGAGACATGACGACCCAGCAACAGAAGATCGGATTCATCGGCCTCGGCATCATGGGCGCGCCCATGGCGGGCCACCTGCTCGAGGCGGGCTACCAGCTCTTCGTGAACACGCACGGCAACACGCCCGAGCCCTTCGTGTCGAAGGCCACCATCTGCGCCTCGGCGGCCGAGGTGACGCGCCAGTCCGACGTGGTCTTCATCATGGTGCCGGACACGCCCGACGTGGAGAAGGTGCTCTTCGGCGCACCCGGCGCCGAGGGCGTGGCCGACGGCCTGAAGGGCTCCAGCGGCAAGATCGTGGTGGACTGCAGCTCCATCGACCCGATCGCCACCAAGGACTTCGCGCGCCGCATCACCGCGCTGGGCGCCGGCTACATCGACGCACCGGTCTCCGGCGGCGAGGTGGGCGCCAAGGCCGCGAGCCTCACGATCATGTGCGGCGGCGACGAAGGCACCTTCGGGCGCGTGAAGCCGCTGCTCGACAAGATGGGCAAGAACGTCACGCTCGTGGGCGGCGCCGGCGACGGCCAGGTCTGCAAGGTGGCCAACCAGATCATCGTGGCGCTGAACATCGCCGCCGTGGGCGAGGCGCTGGTGTTCGCATCGAAGGCGGGCGCCGATCCGGCCAAGGTGCGCCAGGCGCTGATGGGCGGCTTCGCGAGCTCGCGCATCCTCGAAGTGCACGGCGAGCGCATGATCAAGCGCACCTTCGCACCGGGCTTTCGCATCGGGCTGCACCAGAAGGACCTGAACCTCGCGATGCAGAGCGCCCGTTCATTGGGCGTCTCGCTGCCGCAGACGGCCGGCGCGGCGCAGCTCATGAATGCCTGCGCAGCACTGGGCTACGGCCAGCTCGACCACTCGGCGCTGGTGCGCGCGCTGGAGGCGCTGGCGCAGCACACAGTCACGCCTGATTGAGGTTCTTCGAAAGCGGACTTCCGAACGCAGAAGAAATACAAAAGCTACGCAGAAGTCGCAGAAGAAACCATGAAATCCTTTTTTGGTTTTCCTTCTGCGACTTTCGCGAAACCTTCGCGACCTCTGCGTTCGGCTGTCCGCTTTACTTCAACGCTTCCAGCGATTCCTTCAGGTTGCGGCGGCGCCAGGCCCAGGTCTTCACGGCCTGCGGAAGGATGCCCAGGCAGGAGGCGTAATAAGTCACCTTGAAGCCCCAGAAGCGCGGGCCGATGGGCGTGTTGCGGAACAGGTCGCCCGCCAGGATGGACAGCAGCGCCTCCTGCATGCGCCAGATGTTGCGTGGGGCCATGAACAGGCGCCGGATGGCCGGCGAGGTGATGCGGTAGATAAACCACGAGAACATCTTCGGTCCGTGCTTCATCACCTTCTCGTAGTGCCTGAAGGCCTTCTCGGCTTCCTTCGCCTCGCCCTTGAGCCAGAGGTCGGCGCAGGTGGCGGCCTCGAAGCCGCTGTTCATCGCCAGGTACACGCCCGAGGAGAACATCGGGTCGACGAAGGCATAGGCGTCGCCCACCATCATGAAGCGGTCGCCGCGACAGAACTTGGAGTCGTAGGCGTAGTTGCCGGTGGAGGTGGCGCCTTCCATCAACGTGGCGTTCTTCAGCCGCGCGGCCAGCTTGGGCGCGAGCGCGATGGTTTCCATCAGGAACTCCTCGAGCGAGCCCTTGCGGCGCTTGAAGTAGGCGGGAGAAGCCACCGCGCCGACGCTCACCGTGCCGTCCTTCAGCGGGATGTACCAGAACCAGCCGTGATCGAACCAGAACAGCGTGATGTTGCCCTCGAAGCGGCCAGGCCGCCGCTCGGCGTTGGCGAAGTGGCCGAACAGCGCCGCGCTGGCGTGCTTGCGGTTGCGCCGCTTGGCGTCGAACTGGTTCGACAGCAGGGTGTCGCGCCCGCTGGCGTCGATCACGAAGCGCGGGCGCCAGGTGGTCTCGGTGCCGTCGTCGGCCTTGACCTTCACCAGCGGCCTGTTGTCGGGCGTTCCCTTGCCGGCATCCATGTCCACGCCGGTGACGCGCTGTCCCTCGAAAGTCCGCGCGCCGCGGTTGCCGGCGTGGCGGAACAGCAGTTCGTCGAACTCGGAGCGGCGCACATGCACCGCGTAGGGAAAGCTCTTGTCCATCGCCTCGGCGAAGTGGAACTGGCTGGAGTGGTCGTGCCAGGGCGAGACGAACTCGGCACCGTGCTTGCGGATGCCGATGGCCTCGACCTCGGTGCGCACGCCGAGGCGGTCGAACAGCGGCATGTTCATCGGCAGCAGCGATTCGCCGATGTGGAAGCGCGGATGCTGCGCCTTCTCGATCAGCACCACGTCGTGCCCTTTGTCCGCGAGCAGCGCGGCCACCGTGGAGCCCGATGGGCCGCCTCCGATGACGACGACGTCGGGATCGTTGCTGTTGAAAGGTCCGGATGCCATGCGAGTTGCCCCTCTTTTCGCGGTGTTTTCGTTGTCGGCGATACCCCCGGCTCGATGTCCGGCTGGACGGCCGGTCTGTTAACCAGTTGGTAACGATCGGCAGTTTAGCGAACCCCAGAGCCCCCTCCCATCCGCCGGAACCCCGCCTTATCGAGCGGAAGCTATGGGTCCAGGCGTTTTCGGCATTTCCCCAGTAATAGGAGGCCCTGCTTTTGCGGTAGCCTCATTGCCCGTCAGAAACAAGGAGACTTTCATGGCTGCACCCCTTTCCCCCGCAGAAGAAGCACTTCGCGAGGCAGCGCGCGAATACCACCGCTCGCCCGTCAAGGGCAAGATCTCGATCACCCCGACCAAGCCCCTGCTGAACCAGCGCGACCTGTCGCTGGCCTATTCGCCCGGCGTGGCCTATCCCTGTCTCGACATCGCCGCCGACCCGGCAACCGCCTCCGAATACACCGCCCGCGGCAACCTCGTGGGCGTCGTCACCAACGGCACCGCCGTGCTGGGCCTGGGCGACATCGGCCCGCTGGCCGCCAAGCCGGTGATGGAAGGCAAGGGCTGCCTGTTCAAGAAATTCGCCGGCATCGACGTGTTCGACATCGAGCTGGCAGAGCGCGACCCCGACAAGCTGGTCGACATCATCGCGGCGCTGGAGCCGACGCTGGGCGGCATCAACCTGGAAGACATCAAGGCGCCCGAGTGCTTCTACATCGAGAAGAAGCTGCGCGAGCGCATGAACATCCCGGTGTTCCACGACGACCAGCACGGCACGGCCATCATCTCGGCCGCCGCCCTGCTCAACGGCCTGGAGCTGGTGGGCAAGAAGATCGAGGAAGTGAAGATCGCCGTCTCGGGGGCGGGCGCAGCCGCCATCGCCTGCCTGGACGTGATGGTCGGCCTGGGCGCCAAGCCCGCCAACATCCACGCCTGCGACTCCAAGGGCCTGATCTACATGGGCCGCGCGGGCGGTTTCGACGAATCCAAGGCACGCTACGCCCAGAAAGACACCGGCGCCCGCACCCTGGCCGACGTGGTGAAGGACGCCGATGTGTTCCTGGGCTGCTCGGCCCCGGGCGTGATGACCGCCGAGATGGTCAAGACCATGGCGAGCCAGCCCATCATCCTGGCGCTGGCCAACCCCGAGCCCGAGATCCGCCCCGAGCTCGCCAAGGCCGTGCGGCCGGACTGCATCATCGCCACCGGCCGTTCGGACTACCCGAACCAGGTCAACAACGTGCTGTGCTTCCCGTACATCTTCCGCGGCGCGCTCGACTGCGGCGCCAGCAAGATCACCGAAGAGATGAAGCTGGCCTGCGTGCGCGAGATCGCCGAGCTCACCAAGGCCGACATCAGCGAAGAGGTGGCCACCGCCTACGCCGGCCAGGAACTCTCCTTCGGCCCCGACTACATCATTCCCAAGCCCTTCGACTCGCGCCTGATCCTGCGCATCGCGCCGGCCGTGGCCAAGGCAGCGGCCGCCTCGGGCGTGGCCACGCGCCCGATCGAGGACATGGACGCCTACCGCCAGCACCTGACGCGCTTCGTCTACCAGACGGGCATGTTCATGCGCCCGGTGTTCAGCGCCGCCAAGATCGCCACCGCCAAGCGCGTGGCGTACGCCGAGGGCGAGGACGAGCGCGTGCTGCGCGCCGCGCAGTGGGCCGTCGACGAAGGCCTGGCCAAGCCGATCCTGGTGGGCCGCCCCGCCGTGATCGACGCGCGCATCAAGAAGGCCGGCCTGCACATCCGCGCGGGCGTCGACTTCGAGATCGTCAATCCCGAGGACGATCCGCGCTTCCGCACCTACTGGGAGAGCTTCCACAAGATCATGGGCCGCCGCGGCGTGACGCCGGAGGCCGCCAAGACCATGGTGCGCCGCTCGAACACCACCATTGCCGCGCTCATGATGCACCTGGGCGACGCAGACGCCATGATCTGCGGCCTGGTCGGGCGCTTCGACGTGCACCTGGAGCACATCCGCAACCTGATCGGCCTGAAGCGCGGCGCGCCGGGCTTCGCGACGCTGAACGCGCTCACGCTCGACAAGCGCACGGTGTTCATCACCGACACCAACGTGAACGAAGACCCCAGCGCCGAGCTGCTCGCCAGCATCGCGGTGATGGCCGCCGAGGAAGTGCGCCGCTTCGGCCTGCCGCCGAAGGTGGCCTTCCTGTCGCACTCGAACTACGGCACCTCCAGCCGCTCGTCGGCCCGCAAGATGCGGCTGGCGCGCGACCTGTTCGCGCAGATGGCGCCCGACATCGAATGCGACGGCGAGATGCACGGCGACGCGGCGCTGTCGGAGGAAATCCGCCGCACCGCCCTGCCCGAGACCACGCTCAGCGGCGAGGCCAACCTGCTCGTGTGCCCGAACCTCGACTCAGCCCACATCCTCTACAACGTGCTGAAGATGACCGGCGCCAACGGCATCACCGTGGGCCCGGTGCTGCTGGGCGCCGCGAGCTCGGCGCACGTGCTCACGCCTTCGTCGACGGTGCGCCGCATCATCAACATGACTGCGCTGGCGGTGGCGAAGGTCACGGTCGACAAGTAAGAAGCGGGAAAGAAGCGGGCCTGGCGCCCGCTTTGAGTGCTCGAAACGCGGCCTCGGCCGCGTTTTTGCATTGACGGGGTGCAGATCGCGCCCTTGGCGCACTACTTCGATTCGCGAGGAAGGGTTCGCACCAATCACGTGCGGGCACCGTTTTTGCTTGAATGCAGAAGCATTCAATCCCCTTTCATCCAACGGATCGATCTCCGCATGAACAAGCGCCAACTGCTCCAGTCCTTCCTCGCCGCCTCGGCCATCAGCTTCGGCCTCGCACCGGCCTTTGCGCAGAGCCCGACGCCGATCAAGTTCCAGCTCGACTGGCGCTTCGAGGGACCGGCGGCGCTGTTCCTCCACCCGGCCGCCAAGGGCTACTTCAAGGCCGCGGGCCTCGACGTGACCATCGACGCGGGCAACGGCTCCGGCGGCACGGTCACGCGCGTGGCCTCGGGCGCCTACGACATGGGCTTCGCCGACCTTGCGGCGCTGATGGAGTTCCACGCCAACAACCCCGACAGCCCCAACAAGCCTGTCGCGGTGATGATGGTCTACAACAACACGCCGGCCTCGGTCATGACGCTCAAGAAGAGCGGCATCACCAAGCCTTCGGACCTCACGGGCAAGAAGCTCGGCGCGCCGGTGTTCGACGCGGGCCGCCGCGCCTTCCCGATCTTCGCCAAGGCCAACAACATCGGCACGGTCAACTGGACCGCCATGGACCCGACGCTGCGCGAGACCATGCTGATGCGCGGCGACATCGACGCCATCACCGGCTTCACCTTCACCTCGCTGCTCAACCTGGAAGCGCGCGGCGCCAAGACGGCCGACGTGGTGATCCTTCCCTACCCCGACTACGGCGTGAAGCTGTACGGCAACGTCATCATCGCCTCGCCCAAGCTCATCAAGGAGAACCCGGCGGCGGTGAAGAAATTCCTCTCGGCCTTCGCCAAGGGCGCGAAGGAGGTCATCGCCAATCCAGCCGTGGCCATCGAGTCGGTGAAGGCGCGCGACGGCATCATCGACAGCAAGCTCGAGACGCGCCGCCTGCAGCTGGCCATCGACACCGTCATCAACAGCGCCGATGCGCGCGCCGAGGGCTTCGGCGCGGTCAACGCGGGCCGCATGTCGCTGATGGCCTCGCAGGTTTCGGACGCCTTCAACACCAAGACGCGCGTGAGCCCCGACGCGGTGTGGACCGCAGCACTGCTGCCGCCCGCGGCCGAACTGAACATCCTGAAGAAGTGATGGCAGCCGCATCACAGGACGCGGCCCCCTTCGTCGACTTCCAGGACGTCTGGCTCGCCTACAACGAGGAGCTGCTGCGCGCCAACCACTTTGCGGTCGAGGCCATCGACCTGAAGGTGAAACGCGGCGAGTTCATCGCCATCGTCGGGCCCTCGGGCTGCGGCAAGTCGACCTTCATGAAGCTCACCACCGGGCTGAAGATGCCGTCGATGGGCAAGATCCGCATCGACGGCCAGCCGGTGACCGGGCCGCTGAAGATCTCGGGCATGGCCTTCCAGGCGCCCTCGCTGCTGCCCTGGCGCACCACGGTCGACAACGTGCTGCTGCCGCTGGAGATCGTCGAACCCTACCGCTCCAGCTTCAAGGCGAAGCGCAAGGAGTACGAGGAGCGCGCCCGCCGCCTGCTGCAGAAGGTGGGCCTGGGCGGCTATGAAGACAAGTTCCCGTGGCAGCTCTCGGGCGGCATGCAGCAGCGCGCGAGCATCTGCCGCGCGCTCATCCACGAGCCCAAGATGCTGCTGCTCGACGAGCCCTTCGGCGCGCTCGACGCGTTCACGCGCGAGGAGCTGTGGTGCATCCTGCGCGACCTCTGGACCGAGCAGCAGTTCAACGTGATCCTGGTCACGCACGACCTCCGCGAATCGGTGTTCCTGGCCGACACGGTCTACGTGATGAGCAAGAGCCCGGGCCGCTTCGTCGTGAAGCGCGAGATCGACCTGCCGCGTCCGCGCGAGCTCGAGCTCACCTACACCAAGGAGTTCACCGACATCGTGCTGGAGCTGCGCGGCCACATCGGCGCCATCCGCAACACCGGCGCGAGCGCCGCACAGTCCGCCGCGGCTGTTTCCCACTGAGGCGAGAGATCTCATGAGAAACACCAGGCAAATCGAACGCTGGTCGCCCTGGCTGCTGCTCGTGGCGGTGATCCTGCTGTGGCAGGTGATCTGCTCGGCCTTCGAGGTTTCGGACTTCATCTTCCCGAGCCCGTGGCGCATCTGGAACCAGTTCTGGGAATTCAAGGAAGTCATCGCGGGCCACGCGTGGCGCACCTTCTGGGTCACGATGGCGGGCTTCGGCCTCGCGATCGTGGTGGGCGTGCTGCTGGGCTTCGTCATCGGCAGTTCGCGCATCGCGTACGCGGCGATCTACCCGCTCATGACGGCCTTCAACGCGCTGCCCAAGGCAGCCTTCGTGCCGATTTTGGTGGTGTGGTTCGGCATCGGCATCGGGCCGGCGATCCTCACGGCATTCCTGATCAGCTTCTTCCCTATCATGGTCAACATCGCGACCGGCCTCGCCACGCTCGAGCCCGAGCTCGAGGACGTGCTGCGCGTGCTCGGCGCCAGGCGCTGGGACGTGCTCATGAAGATCGGCCTGCCGCGCTCCATGCCCTACTTCTTCGGCTCGCTCAAGGTGGCGATCACGCTGGCGTTCGTGGGCACCACGGTCAGCGAGATGACGGCTGCCAACGAAGGCATCGGCTACCTGCTGATCTCTGCAGGCTCGGCCATGCAGATGGGGCTGGCGTTCGCGGGGCTGATGGTGGTGGGGGCGATGGCGATGCTGATGTACGAACTCTTCAGCGTGGTCGAGAAGCACACGACGGGGTGGGCGCATCGGGGGTCGCAGAACCAGTAGATCCCGAAGCCGATGCGGCCGGCAGCTACGCCCCCGAACGCTGCAGCCGCATCGACACCGAGAACCGGTCCGCCGGATGGACCGACACCGAAACCTCGAAGGCCAGCCCCTCCGCATCGAGGTAGCGGCGTACGATCTTCAGCACCGCCGCACCCTGCTCCACCTGCAACGCCTTCGCCAGCACTGCGTCCTTGACGGTGTCGGCGCGCACGTCCTGGTGGATCTCGGCGATCTGCCGGCCGTAGCGCTCGGCGATCAATGAACTGACCAGGGTGTCGGGCGACTCGCGCACGAGCGCCCCAACTTCCGAGTACGCCGGGTCCACGTACACATCGGTCCACCCGATGGGGCCGACTTTTCCGCTGCTGTCGAGCCGCAGGCTGGAGATCCGCAGCCAGCGCGCACCGGGCGCGCAGCCCAGGTCCTTCGCCACCGAAGCGGAAACCGCCACCTCCTCTATCGATTGCACCTGCCGCAGGTGCTCGGTGCCGAACTGCACCAGATCGTCCACCGACGCGAGAGAAGGACGGAAGGTGTCGCGCGGCTTCGTCGCCTCCACACGGGTTCCGGCGTTCTTGCGGCGCGACACCAGCCCCACGCGCTGGAGCTCGGCCAACGCCGCCCTCACGGTGTGCCGGCTGGTCTTGTAGTGCTCGCAGAGCTCCAGTTCCGTCGGGAGCACCGAGCCGACGGCGAAATGGCCGCTGGTGATGGCTTCGGTCAGGTGGCGCGAGATGTCGCTGTGATGAGGCTTGGATGGGGAAGACATGTTGCCCCCGAGGATCGCATTCATGGCGTCAAGGGTAAACCCTGATTTTCCATATATGTCCGAACATATTTAATCCAATATGTCCGGACATACAAACCCTACTCTCGCCAGGCCATCCATGAACAACACCCGCCTCTCCCTCCCGATGGCCAGCACCGTCGTCGATTCCATCCTTTTCCGCAACGCGTTCGGCACGCAGAAGATGCGGCAGCTCTTCTGCGACAGCGCACTGGTCCAGCGCTACATCGATACCGAGGTTGCTCTTGCCAAGGCACAGGCGCGCGTGGGCGTGATCCCGTCCGAGGCGGCGGAGACGATTGCGCGCGAGTCTAGGATCGAGCGCATCGACTTCGACCACATGCGCGAGGAGACCGACATCGTCGGCTACCCCATCCTTCCACTGGTGCACCAGTTGGTCGGGATGTGCGGTGAGGCCGGCCGCTACGTGCACTGGGGCGCGACCACGCAGGACATCATGGACACCGCCGTCGCCCTGCAGGTGCGCGACGCGCTCGACAGCATCGCAGCGGACATCCGCGAGCTGCGCGGCATCCTCGCTTCGCTCGCGAAGAAGCACCGCGACACACCGATGGCCGGCCGCACGCACCTTCAGCAGGCGCTGCCCGTGACCTTCGGCTACAAGGCCGCGATCTGGCTCGCCATGTTCGACCGGCACCAGAAGCGTATCGCCGAGCTGCGTCCGCGCGTGGCGGTGGTCGAGTTCGCCGGCGCCGCAGGCACGCTGGCTTCGCTCGGCGACAAGGGCTTCGAAGTGCAGAAGGCCCTGGCCGAGGAACTGGGGCTGGGCGTGCCCGCCACCACCTGGCACGTGGCACGCGACGGTTTCGCGGAGGCAGTGAATCTGCTCGCACTTGTCACGGGCTCGCTCGGCAAGATCGCGCTCGACATCATGATCATGGCCTCCACGGAGTTCGCCGAGGTCTACGAGCCCTTCGTCAAGGGCCGTGGCGCGTCGAGCACGATGCCGCAGAAGCGCAACCCGATCTCCAGCGAGCTGATGCTGGCCGCCTCCAAGGCCGTTCGGCAGCACGCCGGGCTGATGGTCGACGCCATGGTGCAGGACTTCGAACGCGCCACCGGCCCCTGGCATGCCGAGTGGATCGCCATCCCCGAGAGCTTCATCCTCACATCGGGCGCCCTGCACCAGGCCAAGTTCGCGCTCGGCGGGCTGATCGTCGACGAAGCGCGCATGAAGCACAACCTCGGCATCAGCCGCGGCCTGATCGTGGCCGAGGCCGTGATGATGGGCATGGCGCCCCACATCGGCCGCCAGCAGGCGCACGACGTGGTCTACGACGCCTGCCGCACCGTCAACGAGAAGGGCGGCACGCTGGCCGAGGCGCTGGCGGCGCTGCCCGAGGTCACGAAGCACTTCGACCGCGCGGCCATCGACCGCCTGACCGATCCGGCGAACTACCTGGGCCTCGCGCCGCAGATGGTGGACCGCGCACTCGCACTTTCCGCCGAAGTGGCGGCCTGAACCACCAACCCGAGGAGACAAGACAGATGATCGACATCAGGAAGCTGGCCGCCCGCGCGCTGCTGGCCATGAGCTTCGCAGCCGCGGCGCACGGCGTGAGCGCGCAGACCTACCCGTCACGGCCCGTGACCTGGATCGTTCCCTTCGCGGCGGGAGGCCCCACCGACGCACTCGCGCGAGCCATCGCTGAAAGGGTGGCACGCGAACTGGGCCAGCCCATCGTGATCGATAACGCACCCGGTGCCGGCGGCACCGTGGGCGCCGCGAAGGCATCGCGCGCGGTGCCCGACGGCTACACCATGCTGGTCGGACACATGGGCTACATGGGCGCCGCGCCGGCGCTGTACAAGAAGCTCGCCTACGACCCGGTCAAGGACTTCGCTCCGGTCTTCCGCTTTCCGGACACGCCGCTGGTGCTGATGGTGCGCAAGGAGCACCCGGCGAAGGACATCAAGGCGCTAGTCGACTTCGGCAAGGCCAATCCCGACAAGCTCTTCATCAGCAATGCCGGCGTGGGCTCCAGCTCGCACCTGATCGCGGCGCTGTTCGCCGCCTCGGCCGGCATCAGGATCTCGCAGGTTCCGTACAAGGGGGCCGGCCCGGCGCTGATCGACGTGATCGGCGGACAGGTCGACGGCATCTTCGACCAGACCAACACCGCCCTGCCGCAGATCAAGGAAGCGAAGGTGCGCGCGCTGGCCGTGACCTCGAAGGTGCGGCTGCCGCAGCTGAAGGACGTGCCGACGCTGGGCGAGACGGTGCTGCCCGGCTTCGAGGCATCGACCTGGTACGGCATCTACTCGCCCAAGGGAACGCCGCAGGCGGTGCTCGACAAGGTGCAGCGTACCTGAAGGTGATGAGCGACAAGACCTTCACCGACCGCCTCGCCGAGCAGGCGATCCAGATGCTGCCGGCCGAGCAGTACACCGGCGCTGCACTCGGCAAGCACACCGAGGCAGAAGTGGCGCGCTGGAGGGCGGTAGCGGCCAAGGCCAACATCGCCCTGGACTGACCCGCATGACAGCCGTCACCCGCATCGAGCACGACGCGTTCGGTCCGGTCGAAATTCCCGCGGGCAGATATTGGGGCGCTCAGACGCAGCGCGCGGCCGGCGTGTTCGAAGTGGGAACGGAGCGCTTTGCCGCCTGCCTGCTGCACGCGTTCGGTCTGCAGAAGATCGCGGCCGCGAGAGCCAACGCGCGCTGCGGCGCACTCGAAGCGGCGCTGGCCGGGACCATCGCCGCCGCGGCCGGGGAAGTGTCTCGCGGCCTGTTCGACGATCACTTCCCGCTCACGATCTGGCAGACCGGCTCGGGCACGCAGACGAACATGAATGCCAACGAGGTGATCGCGAACCGGGCCAACGAACTGCTCGGCCAGCCGCTGGGCACGAAGTCGCCGGTGCATCCGAACGACCATGTGAACGCATCGCAGTCATCGAACGACAGCTTTCCGACGGTGATGCACATCGCCGCCGCGACAGAGCTGACGAAGCGGTTGATTCCCGCCCTCATCATCCTGAAGGAGGCCCTGGAGGACCGGGCTCGTGCGTTTGCCGGTGTCGCGAAGGTAGCCCGCACGCACCTGATGGACGCCGTGCCGATGACGATGGGCCAGGCATTCGAGGCATTCGCATGGCAGGTGTCCAGCGGAATTTCGCGGCTGCAGGATGCCTTGCCACGGCTGCTGCTGCTCGCCCAGGGTGGCACGGCGGCGGGAACGGGGCTCAATGCGCCGGAGAACTTCGACACGTTTTTCTGCGAGGAAATCGGCAGGCTCACCGGCCTGCCGTTCGCGCCCCATCCGTGCAAGTTCGAGGGCATATCGGGCCACGACGCGCTGGTGGAACTGTCGGGCGCATTGAACGTGATCGCCACGTCGCTGATGAAGATCGCCAACGACATCCGCTGGATGGGGTCGGGCCCGCGCTGCGGCATCGGCGAGCTGGTGATACCGGACGACGGGCTGACCTCCTCGATCATGCCCGGCAAGCGCAACCCGACCATCGCGGAGGTGGTCGCCCAGGCCGCCATGCAGGTCGCCGGAAACCACGTGACGGTGACGATGGCCGGCGCATCGGGCAGCTTCGAACTCAACGTGGCCAAGCCGGTGCTGATCCACAACGTGCTGCAGTCGATCCGCATACTGTCGGACAGCTCGCTCGTCTTCGCCAACAAGCTGGTGGCAGGCCTCGACGTCGATCGCGAGCGGCTCGAATCGAACCTGGGCAACGCGCTGCTTTCCGTGACCGCGCTAAACCCGGTGCTCGGCTACGACAAGGTGGCACGCATCACGCGCACTGCGGTGGAGCGGCGCATCCCACCGCGGGAGGCTGCCATTGCGCTCGGCTACCTGGATGCCGAGGCCTACGACCGGCTGGTCGACCCGATCCGCATGGCGAAGGGCGGAAGCTGACTGCGCCTCAGGCCAGCAACAGCGAAGCCTCGTCCCGCCAATAGTTCACCGCAGCCAGCCACCCCTCCCACACGCAGCCGTTGCAGCCGCGGCCGCAGCAGGTGGTGGGCTCGGGCGGCGGTGGGCGCAGCATGATGCCTTGGGCGTCGAGCAGCGCCTGCACGCGCACGATCAGCGCCTGTGCGCCGGCGAGGTTGGTGGGTTCGGGAAGCTGGTCGATGGGGTTCATGATGCAGGAATCTTCAGGCCAGCAGGTCCAGTTCGAGCCGCATCTTCGCTCCACCCGATTCGCTGGACCCGATCGTGAGCTGCCCGCCGTGCAGGCGCGCGACCTCGGCCACCAGATGCAGGCCCAGCCCCGCGCCACGCCCGCGCGGCACCAGCCGGTGGAATGGCGCCACCACGCGCTCGCGATCGGCCTCGGGAATGCCGGGGCCGGAGTCGAGCACCTCGAAGCCCGAGGGCTCCCACAGCCGCACCTGGATGTCGCAGCCCTGCCCGCCGTGCTCGATGGCGTTCTGGATCAGGTTGCTCAGCGCCCGCTCCAGCGAGGGCGCGTCGCCGCGCACCCACAGTGGCTTCGGCGCTTCCACCGACAGCGTGCAGCGGTTCATGATGGCCAGCGGCGCGATGTCGCCCGCCACGCGTTCGCACAGCGCCTTCAGGTCGACCTGCTGGCGGTCTTGCACCGCGACGTGGTCCAGTCGCTGCAGGTCGAGCAACTGCTCGGCCAGCGTCGCGAGCCGCGCCGAGGCCTGCAAAAGCTTCACTTTGAGCGGGCCGTCCTGCAGGCCTTCGAGATGGATCTGCAGCGTGGTAATGGGCGTGCGCAGCTCGTGCGCGGCGTCGGCCAGGAAGCGCTCCTGCCGGTCGTAGCCTTCGTTGAGGCGGTCGAAGGCGCGGTTCACGGCGTTGACCAGCGGGCGAATCTCGCTGGCCACGTTGGCCAGCGGCAGCCGCGTGGTGCGTTCGTGCACGTCGATGCTCTCGGCATGCTCGGCCGTGGCCACCACGCCCTTGAGGCCGCGCTTCACGACGAAGGGCGTGGCCAGGATCACGCCGAGGCAGGTCACCAGCGCCATCGGCGCCACCAGGAAAAGGAAGGCGATGGCGGTGCCCTTGAGCGTGTTCTTCACGGTCAGGGGGCTGCCCGTCTGCGTCATCACAGCCACCAGGCCCGCGCGCGTTTCCACGCGATCGAAACGAGCCTTGGGCCGGGTGTTGTCGCTCTCGGGGTTGATGGCCATGCGCTCCATGCCGTCGAGCGAATCGAAGAGCCTGGCGTAGCTGGGCGGCACGTCGCCGTTGCGCAACTCCGCGCCATGGCTGTCGCGCGCGATGAACCAGAAAGGAGGATCGGCCTCCCGCAGGCGCTGAACCTCCGGCGTGGGCTCGATCGCCAGTTTTCCGTCGGGGCCGCGCACCAGCGCGCGCTGGATGGCCGTGATGGTCTCCTGCCCGGTCTCGTCGACCACGCGGCCCAGCACCCAGGCCAGGCCGAGAAAGCCGCCCATCACCAGCGTGCCGACCACCACCTGCAGCAGGATCAGGCTCCAGATGAGCTGCCAGCGCAGCGAGAGCAGGCCTTGTCTCATGCAACCGTCATGCCGCCGGGCGGGCCGCGCAGATCAGGTAGCCCACGCCGCGGATGGCATGGATCTCGACCTGCGCGCCGGCCTTGTCGAGCTTGGAGCGCAGGCGAGACACGTGCGTGTCGAGCGCGTTCGACTGGATGTCGTCCGCATGGCCGTACACGCGGTCCTGCATGGCCTCGCGCAGCACGGTGCGTCCACGATGCTCCAGCAGCGCTTCCAGCACCAGCAGCTCACGGCGCGGCAGGGTGAGGCACTCTTCGCCGACATGGGCCTGCCGCGTGTGATGGTCGAAGCGCAGCTGCCCCAGCGTCATGACGAGGTTCGCACGCACCGCAGGGCGCCGCGCCAACGCACGCACGCGCGCCATGAGCTCGTCCATGGAGAAGGGCTTGGCGAGATAGTCGTCCGCGCCGCCGTCGAGGCTCAGCACGCGCTCCGCCACGTCGGTCATGGCTGTGAGTACCAGCACGGCGGCGGGAATGTCGTTCTGGCGCAGGAAGGCCACCAGCGAGAGGCCGTCGCCGTCGGGCAGGCCACGGTCGAGCACGATCACGTCGTGCTGCGCCGACAGCGCCGCGTCTTCGGCTTCGCGCAGCGAGCCCGCCACGTCGACCACCGCCTGGTTCTGCCGCAGCGCCGAGGCCAGGGCTTGAGCCAGATCGACTTCGTCTTCGACGAGCAGGATTCGCATGGGAGTACGTAGAAAAGGGAGACCAGTGAAAGGCCTGGCAGAGGCCAGGGCCGGCCATTCTAGGAGAGGCCTTTTCTGCAACCGGCGCAATGTTCACGCAATGCAGTTGCATAAGCTGCAACGCCGATGACCCGTCGCGCCGCGCCCTCCTCACCCTTCCCCTCCTCGTGTCCTACACCCTGGTACGGGGCAGTGGGCCGTCGCATCGCCACGCACTGGGTGGCGAAGATGATCGGCACCACGGCGGGCATCACGGGCTTCTTCGCCCTCTACTTCTGGGTGATGCACAACCCGCCGACGCCGCCCACCGTGATGCCGCTCACCGCGCTCGACCACTGGGTGGACGTGAGCGACGAGGCGATGCTCCTGTACGGCTCGCTGTGGTTCTACATCTCGCTGCCGTCCGCCTTCGCCAAGGACTGGGCCGAGTTGCGCGCCTGTGCGCGCGATGCCGCACTGATGGCGGGCATGGGCCTGGTGGTCTTCTGGTTCTTTCCGACGACGGTGCCGGCATTCGCGGTCGACTGGGCGCAATACCCGTCGCTGATGTTCCTCAAGAACGCCGACGCGGGCGGCAATGCCTTCCCGTCGTTGCACGTGGCCTTCGCTGTGTTCACCGCGGTGCTGCTGCAGCGTCAGCTTCGCGAGGTGCGCGCGCCGGCCTGGGTGCGCGTGCTCAATGTGCTGTGGGCCCTGGGAATCGTCTATTCGACTCTGGCGACGCGCCAGCATGTGCTGCTCGACGTGCTCGGCGGCACGCTGCTGGCGGCCGTCGTGAGCCGGGCAGGCACCGCGCGCGCCCGGCTGGCATGGAACGAGGCCTGAGCCCTTACCAGAAGATCCAGAGCGCCAGGCCGCCGAAGATGGCCCACTTCACGAGGTAGTACACCCGCTTGTCCCAGGCCTTCAGGCGCTTGCCGACCACGCGGATCTGGTAGATGTACTTGAACGCGCGGTTGATGCCGCCGGTCTTGTCGCCGGCATCGTTGGGCGATGCGGCCGCGGCCAGCAGGTTCTTCGCGAACCAGCGGTTCACCGCGCTGGCCCATCGGTACTTCAGGGGGCGCTCGATGTCGCAGAACAGGATCACGCGGTCGTGGTCGGTCGTGTTCTCGGCGTAGTGGATGTAGGTCTCGTCGAACACCACCGCCTCGCCGTCGCGCCAGTGGTAGCGCTGGCCGTCCACGTCGATGTAGCAGCCCTCGACGCCCGGCGTCCACAGGCCCAGGTGGTAGCGCAGCGAACCGGCGAAGGGATCGCGGTGGCGCACGAGGCGGCTGCCTGGTGGCAGCTCGGCGAACATGGCGGCCTTGATGGTGCCGATGCCCTTCAGCAACTCGGTGGTGCGCGGGCACAGCACGGCGGCCGAGGGGTGCGCATCGTCGTACCACTTCAGGTAGAAGCGCTTCCAGCCGCTCTTGAAGAAGGAGTTGAAGCCCACGTCGTTGAACTGGCTCGACGCCTTGATGCTGCCGCCGTTGCGCATGGCCAGCGCTTCCTCGCGGATCACTTCCCAGTTTTCCTCGAGCACGCGCATCTCGGGGAACTCGGCAGGCGACAGGTAGGGCGTACCCGGCACCTTCGAGAAAAGGTACATGAAGACGTTCAGCGGCGCCAGGAAGGTCGAGTGATCAGAGAGCTGCCTGAAGAAACGATGCCGTACCTGGCCGCGGAAATGAACGTAGAGCGCGCTGAGCGCGAAGATGGCAAGAATGACCCACTTCATGGGAAAGTGTCCTGTAAACAGCGCCGGGTAGTGTAATTCCTCGCCCCAATTCGGGGCTGACCACGCCCTTTATGCCCTTCGGCCCCTTTCGGCCATGCACCGGGGAAGGTTTCAGCTGCACAGCATGGGTTGCGGCGCGTCGGCCATGGCCAGCGGCAGCCGCACGGTGGCCAGCAGGCCGCCGCTCGCGGTTTCGCCCAGCGTCACTTCGCCGCCGTGGCGGTCGACCACCGACTTGACGATGGCCAGCCCCAGCCCGCTGCCGCTCTGGCTCTGGTCGGGGTTGCGGAAGAAACGGTCGAACACCCGCTCGCGCAGCGCGGCCGGCACGCCGGGGCCCTGGTCCGCCACCGTCAGCAGGGCCTGCGCGCCGTCGCGCGACACATGCACGACCACCGTGCCGTCGGGCGGGCTGTACTTGATGGCGTTGTTGATGAGGTTGTCGATCATCGAAACCAGGCTCTCGCGCTCGCCGAGCACCGGCACGCGGTCTTCGCACACCAGCTCCAGCTCGATGTTGCGCGAGCTGGCCAGGCTCTCGATCATGGCCAGCCGGTCCTGCACCAGCGCGTCGAGCGAAAGCATCACCGGCAGGGTGTTGTCCGAGACCGCGTCGCTGCGCATCAGCTGCAGCAGCTGCCCCACCAGGCGCGCCGCGCGGTCGTTGCTGCGCAGCAGGTTGCCCATGAGCTCGCGCTGGTGCTCGTCGGTGCTCTGCTCCTTCAGTGCCTCCACGTTCACGCGCATCGCGGCCAGCGGCGTCCGCAGCTCGTGCGCGGCGTCTGCGATCAGGCTGCGCTCGCGCGATGTGCTGTCGCGCACCCGCTGCAGCAGGCTGTTGATGCTCTGCACCAGCGGCTGCAGCTCCTTGTGCGGCGGGGTGTACGACAGCGGCGTGAGGTCGGCCGGCCCGCGCTCGGCGGTCTCCTGGCTCACGCGGCGCCAGGGCCGCAGCGCGAGGCGCACCGAAAGCCACGCGGGAAACACCAGGAAAGGCAGGCTGATGACCAGCGGCAGCAGGTAGTAGCCCCGATACATCACGGTGACGGTGAGCCGCCAGACGCTGGGCTCCGCCAGCATCACGCGGATGTCGGAGTCGGGCGAGGCGATCGTGCGCGCGCGCCATTCGCGGTTGCCCGCCTTCACGGTCTCGATGAGGTTCGGCGCGGTGTTGAGGATGACGGGCACGGCCGCCGTCGAGCGGTAGACCAGTCTGTCGCCCTGCCACACCTGCATGACGGGCGAGGTGTCGGAGGCCGCGTCGCCGTCGCCGATGGTTTCGAGCAGCGCGGCGTCGAAGGCGGCGAGCGTCTCCTGCTGCTTGTCGGGCCGGTCGGCGGTGTTCTTGGCGATGGAAATCACCGTCTGGAAGATCTTCTCGAACTTCAGCAGCTCGGGGTCTTCGTAGGAGTCGTACAGCAGAAGCGCGATGGCCATGGTCCACAGCAGGGCGACCACGCCCATCTGCGCAAGCAGCAGGCGCCGCATCAGGGAAGGTTGTTTCCAGTTCTTCCAGCGCTGCGCCAGCGCCTGAATCATTTCTGCGTGCTCCGCGCCAGCGATTGCACGTCGATCACGTAGCCGATGCCACGCACCGTGCGGATATAGCCCTGGCCGATCTTCTTGCGCAGGTTGGAGATGTGCACCTCGAGCGAATTGCTGCCGTTGGCCTGGCCACCGGGCAGTACCTGCTCTTCCATCACGCGGCGCGTGACCACGCGGCCGGTGCGCTTGAGCAGGAGCGCCAGCAGGTCGAACTCGCAGCGCGAGAGCTCGACCGGCTCGCCGTCGACGATCACGCCGCGCGTGGGCTCGTGCAGCGCCAGGCCGCGCATGCGGATGGTCTCGTCGTTGAAGCCGTAGCTGCGGCGCGCGAGCGCACGAACGCGCGACAGCAACTCGGCCAGCGCGAAGGGCTTGACCAGGTAATCGTCGGCGCCGTCGTCCAGGCTGCGCAGCCGGTCGTTGAGCGCGTCGCGCGCGCTGAGCACCAGCACCGGCAATATCTGGCGGTCGCGGCGCAGGCGGAACAGCAGGTCGAGCCCGTCGCCGTCGGGCAGGCCGAGGTCGAGCAGCACCATGTCGAAAGTGCCGCCCTCGAGCGTGCGCAGGGCGTCGTCGAGTCTGCGGACCCACACCACATCCATGCCTTGATTGGCCAGCGCGATGCGCACGCCATTGCCGAGGTCAAGGTCGTCCTCAACAAGCAAGAGATTCATGAGCCTCCACGTGAACTGAACACTCCGCTTCCGGAATGTGGCGGAAGTATCTGCCAGGCGCCAAGGCGGTACTTCAGGAAATCTTCATGAATGCCGAAGCAGCTCTTCAGGTGCGGCCGGGACACTGGAGCCATCCCCTGCACACGGAAACGGAACACCCAAGTGAATCGATTGCCCTCCCTGCCGGCACATACTGCCCGAGCGGACCGCTACTGCCCACGGCGCCGGGACGTGCTCCATGCCATTGGCCTGGCCGGCCTTGCGAGCCTCGCGGCCTGCGGTGGCGGCGGGCATGGTCATGGCGGCGTAGAGGTTGGCGGCGTCGGCACCGGCGGTGGCGGCAAGCCCACGGTCATCGACCGCCGGGTAAAGGTGTCGGCCACACCCGAAGTCTCGCTGCAGGTGCGCGACTGGCAGCCGCCCGGCAGCAGCACAGGGCCTGTCATCGTGCTGCTGGCAGGACTCGGCGGCAATGCGCGCTACTTCGACAGTCTCGCTCCCGCGCTGGCCGCCAGGTCGCGCGTGATCGCGATCAGCCGGCGCGGCTACGGTCTTTCGGACAAGCCGATGCCGGTGAAGACCGTCACGCAGTTCTATGAGGTGGATACGCTGGTTGCCGACCTGAAGGCGGTGCTCGATGCGCTGGGCGTGCAACGCGTGGTGCTGGGAGGCCACTCGATTGCGGGCAACGAACTCACCCGCTTCGCGGGCCTTTACCCCGGCCGGACGCAGGGCCTGATCTATCTCGACACAACCTTCGACTACACCGTCGAAGGCGACAGCGGCGGAGAGAAGATTCCAGAGAACCCGCTGCTCGACGAGCCCAGGCCGACGCTGAATGACGGCCGCTCGCTGCAGGCTGCCATTGCTTTCTTCCGGCGCAACTCGAAGAACTGGTGGCCTCCGCTGGAGGCGAACCTGCGCGATGCGGTAGACATCCATGGCGATGGCAGCGTGAGCCTCAACACCCCTGATGAAGTGGAGACCGCCATGCACGCTGCTTCCCGTTCCTATTCGCCCGACTACAAGGCCATACGCGCGCCGTCGCTTGTCGTGACTGCGCTGCCTTCCGACAACCGCGACATGTTCCCATGGCTGGAATTGCCGCTGGATGCGAAGACGCAGAAAGACGCTGCCGACTACCTGCGCATCTTTCGCCGCGCGTCCATCACGAATTCGAACCAGCTCGTGGCAGCGCTCGACACGCCCAATCGCCTGACCCTGGACCACGCCAACCACGGCGACTTCATCATGGAGCGCGAAGCCGAAGTGCTGCGTGCGATCCAGTTCATGACATGGGCCTGAGCTATGCCTGCACGCCCTTCACGCGCAGCAGCTTGATCAGCGCCGCGAGTTCCTCGCCACCCAGGCCGGCCTCGTCCGCTCGCCGGAAGATGCCCGCCGCGAAGGCCGGAAACTCGGTATCGATGCCCGAGGTTTGCGCCGTCTCCAATATGCGTTTCGTCGCCTCGACCGAGATGCGCATCGGGCTCTGCGAAATGGCGAAGTCGCCCGACTGGATGACGGAGCCTTCGTGCTGAAGAAAGCCGGCGAAGGTCGGCATGATGCCCGCGACGATGCGGCCGTATTCGGCCACGTCGAAGCCTTCGTGCTCGGCAATGCGCGCGCCGTGGATGAAGCCGAGCATCGTGCCGTAGATGGTGGAGAGCGTGGCGAGGTCCATGGCGGCCGCCGCGCTCGCGGCCTCGCCGAGGTAGACGATGCCGCCGGCCAGCGCCTCCAGCCACGGCCGCGCCTCGTCGTACGCAGGGCGCGCGCCCGATACCAGCAGCGGCGTGTCGGGCCGGCCCATCTGGTCGGGCGCGGCCTGGATGGCGCCTTCGACGTACGCGGCGCCGTGCTTGTGCGCCCATGCATGGGCATCTCGCGCGTCCTGCGGGCTGCCGGTGGTCAGCTGCACAAGCAGGCGGCCGTCCATGGCGGCGGCCACGCCGTCCATCGCGAGGATGGCCTCGGCGGCGCGGTAGTCGTAGACGCACATCACGACCACACGCGCAGCGCGCACGGCCTCGCTCGCGCTGCGCGCCAGCACCGCGCCCTTGGCGACCAGCGCGCCGGCCTTGTCGGCGCTTCGGTTCCACACCGTGACCTTGTAGCCCTGGTCCAGGTAGATCTGCGCGATGGCTGCGCCCATGGCGCCCAGGCCCAGGACGCTGACTTCCTTGATGCCGCAGCTCTTGCTGCTCATGACGATTCGCTTGATGGTTGTGAAGACGGACGTATCGTAGAAATTGAGCTCCGATATGGTCAAGTACCTACAATTAAGTGAGGTACTTACCAAAATGTATGTATTACCTACTGATGGGGATGAAGATGAAATCCAGGAAACCCTACAACTGCGGCATCGGCCCGGCCTTCGACGTCATCGGCGGCAAGTGGAAGGCGGTGATCCTGTGGGAGCTGCATGTGCAGCCCCTGCGCTTCGGCGAGCTGAAGCGGGCGCTGCCGGACATCAGCGAGAAGATGCTGATCCAGCAGCTGCGCGAGATGGAAACCGACGGCATCGTCCACCGCGAGGTATTTCACGAAGTGCCGCCGCGCGTGGAGTACTCGGAAACGAAGCTTGGCGCCACGCTCAATGCCGCGCTCGCGCCGCTGGCCGACTGGGGCGACCGCTATGCCAGGCGCGTGGAAGCCGCGCGCACGCGGGCCGAGGCCGCGAAGTGACGACGACACGGGCGAAGACCGCGGCCGCGCTGCTCTTGCTGTGCGCCGCCCTGCATGCTTCGCCGGGCATGGCGCAGACGGCGTGCACACCCTCGCCCTCCTGGGCCGGCCCACCGATGCGCTCCGCGCCCGAGGCGGTCTGGCAGAAGGACTTCAAGCGCTCCATCGACGGCGAACTGCCCGCCCCGCTTCGGAAGGCGCTCGGCGACGCGCTCGACAAGATGCTGCAGCACGTGCCCGCCGCCAGCGTTGCTGTCGCGATTCCCGGTGAAGGCACCTGGTCCGCCACGCGCGGGCTCGCTCGCAAGGAGCCGCCGCAGCCCGTGGTGCCCGACCAGCCCTTCCAGGTCGCGAGCACCGCCAAGACGCTGACGGCCGCTGTCGTGCTGCAACTGGTCGAAGAAGGAAAGCTGAAGCTCGACGACACCATCGACAAATGGTTTCCCGACGCGCCGAACGCCAAGCTCACCACCATCGAGCAGCTGCTGCGCCACACCAGTGGCCTCGTGAGCTTCAACGCGTTGCCCTCGCTGGGCACAGCCTACCGCACGCCCGCCGAAGTCATCGCGCTCGGCACTGCGCAGAAGCCGCAGTTCTGCCCCGGCGCGAACTGGAGCTATACCAACACCGGCTACGCGATGCTCGGCGTGATCGTCGAGAAGGTAGACGGCGCCCCGTTCTCGGAGGTTCTTTCGAAGCGCCTCATCAAGCCGCTGGCGCTGAGCCACACGGTCATGCGCAAGCCGGGCGTCGAGTTGCCGGTCGCCACAGGTCACGCGTCCGGGCGGCCAGTCGATGCACCCGACCAGTACGCCACGCCCTACGCCGCCGGCGCGCTGGCATCGACGGCCGGCGACCTCGCGGTGTTCTGGCACGCCCTGCTCGCGGGCAAGGTGCTGCCCGGCCAGTCGGTGCATCGCATGTTCACCGGCATGCCCGCGATGATCGGGCCCTACGCGGGCAGCAACTCGTTCTACGGCATGGGCGTGCAGTTCTACGACGTGCCCGACGGCCCCGGCCTGATGCTCGGCCACAGCGGCGGCATCGAAGGCTTCACGAGCATCGTGGCCTATGTGCCGGCCGACGACGTGTACATCGCCGTCGCGTTCAACGAGAAGAAGGTGCCGGCGGAGGCCGGCCTGTGGGCGCTGCTGCGCGCGGTGCGCACTTATCGCACGCTGCAGTGACCGGAAGGAGCGGGATCAGTCCGCCCAGCCGGTCTCGATCTCGGTCTTCACCTCGGTCATGAGCTTGTGCACCGGGCACTTGCCGGCCACGCGCAGCAGCTCGTCGCGCTGCGCCTCGCTGAGGTTGCCGCTCAGGCGCAGGCCCGACTTGAGGCGGTAGACGCCCTTGCGCTCCTCGCTGTCGTCGCGATCGACCACCACTTCGATGTCTTCCACCGGAATGCCCTTGCGGCGCGCGTAGATCAGCACGGTGAGCGCCTTGCAGGCCGCAAGCGATGCGTCGTACAGGTCGTGCGGCTCCGGGCCGGCGTCGCTGCCGCCGCCTGTAGGAGAAGCATCGACCGGGATCTCGTGGTTGCGGATCTTCAGGATGTGGCGGGTGCCGGTGATGCCGTCGCGGCGGATCGTGATGCTCATGCGTGTTTCCTTGGGGAAGTGGTTGCGGTGAGGGGAGAAAGCGTCTTCACGTAAAGGATGGTGGTGAAGCCGCTGTGCCATTCGAGGTCGGGGTAGCGGTCTGCCTCGCGGTAGCCGAGCGCGAGGTAGAAGCCCTGGCTCTGCGTGTTGAAGGTGTCGGTCTCCAGCCGCGCGAGCTCCACGCCGTCGACGCGCATGCCGTCTTCCGCGAAGGCCATCAGCGCCCTCGCGATCCCCTTGCGCTGGTGCCTGGCCGGTACGTGCAGGGCATGCACGAAATCGTGCTCCCAATGCACCATGCCGACCACCTCGCCGTCGATTTCGGCCACGAAGAATTCGGGGCCCTTCTCGTCGATGTAGCCCAGGGGCGCGCCGCTGTCGCGGTAGGCCTTCGCGGCCTCGGGTGTGAGCTGCGGCAGCCAGGTACCGGCGAAGGTGTCGTCGAGGATGGCCTTCACCGCGTCGAAGTCTTCAAGGCGCCAGGGGCGGATCATGACGTCGGGAACGTCGTTGTCGGTGCTCATCGATTCAGCGGTCTACAGCCAGCATCAGCGTTTCCTTGATTTCTTCCATCACCACGTAGCTGTGCGACTCGGCCGCCACCGGCAGCTTCTTGAGGATGTCGCCCAGCAGGTGCCGGTATTCGCTCATGCCGCTCAGCCGTGCCTTCACGAGGTAGTCGAAACTGCCCGACACCAGGTGGCATTCGAGCACCTCGGGCATGTGCAGCAGCTCCTTGCGGACCTTGTCGAACACGTCGCCCGACTTGGCCGAGAGCTTGATTTCCACGAACACAAGCAGCGTGCGGCCCAGCGCCTCGGGCGACACGTGGGCGTGATAGCCGGTGATGACGCCGTCGCGCTCCATGCGCTTCACGCGCTCGGCGCAGGGCGAGGCCGACAGGCCGATGCGCTCGGCCAGTTCGGTCATCGACATGCGCCCCTGGCGCTGCAGGACGTCGAGGATCTTGCGGTCTATGCGGTCGAGTTCGGGCATTTCACTCCGGGGGCGGCCTTGGAAGGTTTGCGGCAGTGTATTCCACTGCCGAATCGAGTAAATCAGTGGAATCCACTGCCTTGAGGACTTTAGATTCCATTCATTCCATTTGAATCGGCGAATACACCATGAAAGTCATCGTTCTCGGCGGCGGCGTGATCGGCACCACCACGGCCTACTACCTCGCCCGCTCGGGCGCCGAAGTCACCCTGCTCGACCGGCAGGCCGGCCCCGCCGAGGAAACCAGCTTCGGCAACGCCGGCCAGGTGTCTCCCGGCTACTCCACGCCGTGGGCCGCGCCGGGCATTCCGCTGAAGGCGATCAAGTGGATGTTCAAGAAGCACGCGCCGCTGTCGATCCGCCCCGACGGCACGCTGTTTCAGCTGCGCTGGATGGCCGCCATGCTGCGCAACTGCTCGCCCGAGGCCTATGCGGTGAACAAGGAACGCATGATGCGCGTGGCCGAATACAGCCGCGGCTGCCTGCAGCAGCTGCGCGCCGACACCGGCCTGCAGTACGAGCAGCGCACCGGCGGCACGCTGCAACTCTTCCGCACGCAGGCCCAGCTCGACGCGGTGCAGCGCGACATCGCGGTGCTCGAGGAATGCGGCGTTCCCTATGAACTGCTCGACCGCGATGCGCTCGCCCGCATCGAGCCCGCGCTGGCCGGTGCGCGCGACCGGCTGACCGGCGGCCTGCGGCTGCCCAACGACGAAACCGGCGACTGCCATCTCTTCACCCGCGGCCTCGCCGAGATCGCGCGCGGCCTGGGCGTGGACTTCCGCTTCGGCCAGACCATCGCCGCGCTCGAGACCGACGGCGGCCGCATCACCGGCGTGCGCACCACCGCCGGCAAGATCCTCACGGCCGACCGCTACGTGATGGCCTTCGGCAGCTACTCGCGCGCCGCCATCGCCTCGCTGGGCCTGGACATTCCGGTGTACCCGGTCAAGGGCTACTCGCTCACGGTGCCGCTGCTCGACGAATCGCTCGCGCCACAGTCGACGGTGCTCGACGAGACCTACAAGGTGGCCGTCACGCGCTTCGACAACCGCATCCGCGTGGGCGGCATGGCCGAGCTCGGCGGCTTCGACCTGCGCCTGAACCCTGCCCGCCGCGCCACGCTCGAAAAGGTCGTTACCGACCTGTTCCCCGGCGGCGACGTGCCGAACGCCACCTTCTGGACCGGCCTGCGCCCGATGACGCCCGACAGCACCCCCATCATCGGCGGCACGCGCTACGCGAACCTGTTCCTCAACACCGGCCACGGCACCCTGGGCTGGACCATGGCCTGCGGCTCGGGCAAGCTCATCTCCGACATGGTGATGGGCCAGCGCCCCGAGATCCGCACCGACGGCCTGGCGATGGACCGCTACGAATCGGGCTCGTCGCGCGTCCAGCAACCGCGCCCTGCTTCAGTCACTGCCTGAGGAGGCGGGGCCAGAACGCAGAAGTCGCGAAAACCACGCAGAAATCGCAGAAGGAAAAACAATAATTCTTTTGATCCCTTCTGCGACTTCTGCGTAACTTTTGTCTTTCTTCTGCGTTCGGATCCCGAATTCAAGCAGCCTTCGCAATGGGAATCACGGCGTTCTCGTCCATCCCGCGATAGACCTCCGCTTCCCCATGCTTCGCAAGCAGCTGCATCAGGTGCTTGCGGATCAGCATCCCGGGCCGGTCCGACTCCATCGAATACTCCACGCCGCGCCGGCGCGTGTCGACCAGCGCGTCGGGATCGGTCGATTCGAGGATGTCCTTGTCCTCGCGCGTGATCACCTCGTCGAAGTCGATCAGCATCTGCGCGGTGCAATCGGCCTCCGTGTCGTTGCGGAACAGCCACTGGCACAGCTGCATGCGGCCGTCGTCGATGGGCGTGAAACAGTTGATGATGATGTGGCGCACGCCGCTGGGGTACTCGATGTCGAGCCGGCGCGAGAACGGCAGGAAGTAGGCGTTGCGCATGTGGCGCGTGGTAATGGGGTCGGTCACGCCGCTGATCGCATGGAACTTCACCGGGTTGGTCGCGTCGATGATCGTCTCGGCGTAGAAGCCCGAGTCGTTCTCAACCAGTTCGTACTTGCTCGGCTTCGGGCTCGCGGCCACGCCGAAGGTGGCGCGGTGCACGAAGCTGAAGTGCGAATTGTCGAAGGAGTTCTCCAGCGCGCGCATCGGGCTGGTCTGCCACTCTTCGTAGAACTGGAAGATGGTGCGGTAGCCCAGGTCGTCGAACTCCGGAATCGAGGGGATGTCGGCGATGGGCTCCTCCAGTGCCACCCATGCGTAGCCGTAGCGCGCGGTGCAGCGGTAGGCCGTGGTGCGGTACTCGGGCGAGATCCTGCGGTCGGCCTCGTACTGCGGAATGCGGATGACCTGGCCGCTGCGGTCGTAAGTCCAGCCGTGGTAGCCGCACTGGATCGCGCCGGTGCCGCAGGCCTGGCCTTCGCCGTCCACGCACCAGCCCTTGGAGAGCCTCGCGGTGCGGTGACAGCAGCGGTCGCGCAAGGCGGCGGGCTGGCCGTCGGCATCGATGAAGAGGACGATGTCTTCGCCCAGCAGCCTGAAGGGCTTCGGGCCGTTGGCCAGTTCGGTGAGCGGCATGACGGCATGCCAGAACTTGCGGAAGACGGGTTGACGGGTGACGAGCATGCGCGGACTCCTTCTGTGGTCGTGTGGGGACGAACTGAAAGAGCAATTTCCTGCCTGGACCCGGCGATGCCGGCGGCTGAACGCTTCTACTCTGCGCAGGCTGCCTTGCAAGTTGCGCGCCCGGATTGTGCGCGCGGCCGGCCACGCCTCCAAGCCCCAGGCCCAATCCCGAGCAAAAGCCCTTGGCATGCCTCGTGCATCACCGCCCGCAAGAGTAGAAGCGTTCAGCAGCGCACGCACCACGACTGTGCGCCCGCCCGGAAATTGCTCTTGAAACGCCCGCCGCCTTTCTTCCTTCACCGGGAAAGGGCGACCGGATTCAAGACACGAAGCTTCCGAGGCCTCACATGCAACGTCGATCCTTCCTCGCGGCCACTACCGCAACCATCGCAACCATCGCCGCCCCCGCCGTGCTTGCGCAGAACGGCAAGCTCACCCCGCTCAAGTTCACGCTCGACTTCCGCATCAACGGGCAGACCGCGCCCTTCTTCCTCGCGCTGGCCAAGGGCTACTACAAGGACGAAGGGCTCGACGTGAGCATCGACACCGGCGCCGGTTCGGTCGCCTCCATCACGCGAATCGCGAGCGGCGTCTACCAGTTGGGGCTGGGCGACATCAGCTCGCTGGTCGAGTTCAACGCGCAGAACCCCGGCACGCCGATGGTGCAGGCCGTCTACCAGTACTACAACCGCGCACCGTTCGCGATCATCGGCCGCAAGGACCGCGGCGTGACCGGCGACTTCAGGAGCCTCGCGGGCAAGAAGGTCGCGGCCGCCGCCGTCGAATCGACACGCCGCGCATGGCCGCTGGTGGCACGCAAGCAGGGCATGCGCGCCGACGCCTTCCAGTGGCAGACCACGGACTTCAGCGCGCGCGACAACGTGATGGTGCGCGGCGACGTCGATGCCGCCACCTACTTCCACGACTCGGCCGTCTCGCTCTTCGCGCGCATGAAGCCCGAGGAACTCTCGGTGCTCAAGTACGCCGACGCGGGCGTGAACCTGTATGGCAACGCCATCCTCGCGGGCAGCAACCTCATCGCGCAGAACCCGAAGGTGGTGGCCGCCTTCCTGCGCGCGAGCAATCGCGCCATCGTCGAGACCTTCGCCAACCCGGCGCCCAGCATCGCCGCGATGCGGCAGCGCGAGCCCATCCTCGATGAGAAAATCGAACTCGAGCGCTGGGGCATCACCGCGCAGTACGTCGGCGCGGCCGACACGCAGGGCCATGGCCTCGGCGACATCAGGAAGCTCACGCTGGAGCAGCAGGTCGACGAGGTGGCCGAAGTCTTCGGCCTGAAGGTCAAGCCCGCGTCCGACGCCATCTTCAACACTTCGATGCTCCCATCGCGCAGCGAACGCACTCTTCCGAAATCCTCCAAGGCATGAACGATTCCATCGACAGCAACAGCATCGGCACCTTCTATCCGCCAGAGACCGCCCTCGACGAACGCGACGGCCGCTACCTGCGCAAGGCCATCGTGTGGTCGCACGCGGCGCGGCGCAGGGGCAACCGGCCCTTCGGCTGCGTGATCGTCTCGGCCGCCGGCGAAGTGCTCTCCGAGGCCGGCAACAGCAACACCGAGACCGGCGACTGCACCGCCCACGCCGAGGTCAACGCGCTGCGCGCGCTGGCCGGGCGCGGACTCTCTCGCGAGGAACTGGCCGGCGCCACGCTCTACGCCTCGGGCGAGCCCTGCGTGATGTGCGCGGGCGCGATCTTCTGGTCGAACATCGGCCGCGTGGTGTTCGGCATCGACGCCGAGCGGCTGCGCGTGTTCCGTGGCGAGCGGCAGGACCAGCGCGACGCGGAGCTGTCGTGCCGCGACGTGTTCCGCGCCTCGCCGCATCCCATCGAGTGCATAGGCCCGGCTCTCATCGATGAAGCCAGCGCCGCGCACGACGGCGCCTGGAAGGTCTGAGTCCCGAAGCAGCCGAACTAGACTCGCCGGATGCCCTGGCACGCCCGTCTCCATCTCTCCTACCAGCAGGAATCCGCCCGCACCCTCGCCCGCTTCCGCCATGACGGCCCGCTGCGCATCCTGCAGAGCCTTTATCCCGAGGGCGATGCCGTCTGCCACAACGTGCTGGTGCATCCGCCCGGCGGGCTGGTGGGCGGCGACACGCTCGACATCGACATCGAGGGCGCCGACGGCAGCCACGGGCTCATCACCACGCCCGGCGCCTCGCGCTTCTACCGCTCCGAGGGCGAGCTCGCGCTGCAGCGCACCCGCATCCGCCTTGCGGCAGGCGCGCGGCTCGAATGGCTGCCGCTCGAAGCCATCTGCTACAGCGGCTGCCAGGCCGAGAACCGGCTCGGCATAGAGGTCGAGCCCGGCGCCGAACTGATCGGCTGGGACGTGACCGCGCTGGGCCTGCCCAACGCCGGCCAGCCCTTCGAGCGAGGCACCTATCTGCAGCACATCGAGGTGCCCGGCATCTGGCTGGAGCGCGGACGCATCGACGCGGCCGACCACCGGCTGCTGCAGAGCCCCATCGGCCTGGGCGGCCACCGCTGCATGGCGTCGCTCTTCTTCGTGGCGGGCTCGCCGGTGGCGCGCGCCCGGCGCGATGCCCTGCTCGCGCATGCGCGCACGCTGCTCGAGGGGAGCCCCCTGGCCGAGAGCGCCGGGGCCACCAGCCCGCATGCCGAGGTGGTGGTGCTGCGCGTGCTGGCGCCCGTGGTCGAGCCTGCGATGCAGCTGCTGCGGCAGGTCTGGCAGGCCTGGCGTGGCGAGCTGTGGCAGTTGCCTGCGGCCACGCCGCGCATCTGGTCGACCTGAAGCGGTTTCTCTACGCGCACCGGCCACCAGGGCCGAATCTGTAGGCGCCGTCTGACGGACAGCCGCCGCGCAAAGGCGCACTCTGCCCCTTTGCCCAGCGGATGACGAGGATCGGCCATGTCCACTGACGACACCCCGGACGCCAGCGCAGACACCAGCACGCAGCTTCACCGCCGCCTGGCGCGGTTCAACGCCGTGCGGCTGAGGCCCGGCATTCCTTCGCCGTGGTGGAAGGACGAACTCGCCGACGAGCACGCCTGCCGCCTGCTGGAAGGCGAGCATCTCGAAGCCCTGCGCGCCACCGTGCAGGCGGCGGCATCGGCTTCCACCGGCAACGCGGCCCACTTCGTCGCCTGGTTCGAGTCGCTGGAGCAGAACGGGCCGGGCCAGCACCATCCGCTCTTCGACTGGCTGGCCGGCGAAGCCACGCTGGCGCAGATGCGATGGTTCCTCACGCAGGAGGCCGCGGGCGAAGCGGGCTTCGAGGACCTGCTGGCCTGCACGCAGGTCAAGCTGCCGCCGCAGCCCAAGCTGGAGTGCGCGCGCAATTTCTGGGACGAGATGGGGCACGGCAAGCAAAGCGCCATGCACGGCCAGATGCTGGAGCAGATGGTGCGCGAACTCGACCTGCATCCGGCCATCGACACCACCGTGTGGGAGTCGCTGGCGCTCGCCAACACCATGGTCGCGCTGGCGACCACGCGGCGCTACGCCTACCACTCGATCGGTGCGCTCGGCGTCATCGAGCTCACGGCCCCGGGGCGCGTGAAGCTGGTGGCCGCCGGCATGCGCCGCCTGGGGCTGAGCGGCCGCGCGCGCGCCTATTTCGACCTGCACGCGGCGCTCGACGTGTCGCACTCGCGCGCATGGCTGCGCGAGGTGATCCGGCCGCTGGTCGAGGCCGATCCGTCCTGCGGGCAGTTCATCGCCGAAGGCGCGCTGATGCGGCTGGCCTGCGGAGAGCGCTGCTTCGAGCGCTACAGCGCCGAACTGCGCGAGGCCGAGGAGCTGGCCGCATGATGAACGCGGCCGATGTGCTGCGGCAGGTGGCTGGCACAGGCTATCGCTTCACCACCGTCACGCCGCTCACCCACCAGCGCGTGCTCGCCCGGCGCGGGCGCGAGCCAGGCGCCACGCTGCGCGACATCTTCGGCTGGAACCTGTCGTTCGAGCCCCGCACGGTGCCGCCGGAACTGCTGGCCGCCATGGAGCATGCCGGCATCGTGCGTCGCACCGGTTCGCTGCTGCGCAGCACGGTGCGCATCGCCAGCCTGGGGGACGACCTGTTCCTTCACTCGGCCTACCCCACGGTCGAGGAAAACGCCGTGTTCTTCGGCCCCGACACCAGCCGCTTCGCGCGCTTCATCCGGCATGCGCTGGACCGGCATCAGGCGCAACGCAAGCCGCTGCGCGTGCTCGACGTGGGCTGCGGCAGCGGCGCGGGCGGCATCGCGGTGGCGCGCGCGCTGGCCGCCACGGGCACGCCCGCGACGATCGTGATGAACGACATCAACCCGCTCGCGCTGCAGTACGCGGCCGTCAACGCGGAGGCGGCGGGCGTCGAGGTCGCGCTCGCGCAGGGCGATGCACTCTCGGCCGTCGAGGGCGACTTCGACCTCATCGTGTCGAACCCGCCCTACCTCGACGACGCCGCCCAGCGCGCCTACCGCCACGGCGGCGCGCGGCTCGGGCGGGCATTGAGCGCGCGCATCGCGGCCGAGTCGCTGAAGCGGCTGGCACCGGGCGGGCAGCTGCTGCTCTACACCGGCGTGGCGATGGTCGACGGCGAAGACCCCTTCCTCGCCGAGATACAGCCGCTGCTGGCGGCGCCCGCCTTCGAGTGGTCGTACGCCGAGATCGACCCCGACGTGTTCGGGGAGGAGCTGGAACGGCCGGTGTACGCGCACATCGACCGCATCGCCGCCGTGGGCCTCGTCGCCACGCGCAGGCCGGAGGCCGGGTGATGGCCGCGGAACTGGAGCTTGGCGGCGCCGAAGCCTCGCGGCTGGCCGTGGTGCGCGAATGCAGCGTGCTGGAGCGCATGCCCAAGTGGCTCATCTGCGTGCCGCTGGTGGCGCAGTGGCTGTGGCTCTCGCTGCGCCATGGCGGCGCCACCGTGCCCTGCGCGGCGAATCCGCACATCACTTCGGGCGGCATGGCGGGCGAAGGCAAGCTCGAATACTTCCGGGGCATGGGGCCGCTGGCGCGCTCGGTCACGGCCGACTACTGCGCGGTGTTCAACGACGGCACGGCGACGGAGGATTCGCTGCGGCAAACCATCGCCGCGGAGGCCCTTTGCTTCCCGCTGGTCGCCAAGCCCGACCTCGGCCTGTGCGGCTACGGCGTGCGCCTGCTGCCGGACATGGCTGCACTGCTGGCGTACCTGGCGGTCTTTCCTCATGGCGAGACGGTGGTGCTGCAGCGCTACCTGCCGCAGGATGGCGAGGCCGGCATCTTCTACGCGCGCGATCCGGTCACCGGCGAAGGCCGCATCGTCGGGCTGGCGCTGCGCTACTTTCCTCGCGTGACGGGCGACGGCCGCAGCACGGTGGCCCAGCTCGTGGCGGCCGACGTGCGGGCGCGCCGCATCGCGCGCTCGCCGCGCCACGAATGCAGCGTACCGTTCGGCAGCGTGCCGGCGGCCGGGCAGCAGGTGCGGCTCGCCACCATCGGCTCCACCCGCGTCGGGGGGCTCTACCGCGACGCCGCGGCGCTCATCACCGCCGAACTGGTGCGCGCCGTCGACGCCGTCGCGCGCGACATGCCCGACTTCCGCTTCGGCCGCTTCGACGTGCGCTACGAGAGCCTGCGCGAACTCGCCGCCGGGCGCGGCTTCACGATCATGGAAGTCAACGGCGCGGGCTCCGAGGCCATCGAGGCCTGGGACCCGGACATCGGCGTGATACAGGGCTTGCGCATGGTCTTCGCCAAGCAGCGGCTGCTGTTCGCCATTGGCGCGGCGCAGCGCAAGGCCGGCGTGCGGCCCATCGGCCTGCTCGCGCTCGCACGGCTCAACCGGCGGCAGAACCGCCTGGTCGGCCGCTATCCACCCTCCAACTGAGTGGCCACACGCACATGGACATCGCCTCTTCGCAAGCCCGGCCCGACCGTTCGTTCACTTCGCCCGCCGCCATGCCCGCGCTGGAAACCCGCTGGGCCGACTGCGAGGACGATGTGCGCGACGCCCAGCGCCTGCGCTTCCGGGTGTTCGCACTGGAGATGGGCGCGCACCTCACGCCGCCTGAAGGCACCCCGCCCGGCCTCGACGCCGACCGCTTCGACAGCTACTGCGACCACCTGCTGGTGCGCTCGGTCGACCCTGTGAACGGGCCCGGCCCGCTCATCGGCACCTACCGCGTGCTCACGCCGGGCGCGGCACGCAGGGCCGGCGGCTTCTACACCGACACCGAGTTCGACCTCTCCCCGCTCGCCCCGCTGCGCGGCAACGCGCTGGAGCTGGGCCGCTCCTGCGTGGACGCCGACTGGCGCTCGGGCAGCGTCATCATGGCGCTGTGGGCCGCGCTGGGGCAGTACATGGTCGACCACGCGCTCGACACCATGATCGGCTGCGCCAGCATCGGCCTGGACGACCAGGGCGCGAGCGCCGCGCGGCTGTGGCACCGGCTGTGCCGCACCCACCTGGTGGAAGAGCGCTGGCGCGTGGAGCCGCGCATCGCGCTGCCGCTGGACGCCGAGCCCGACAGCGATGCCGACAGCGACACGCCGCCGCCGGCCGCTCCGCCGCTCATCAAGGGCTACCTGCGCTGCGGCGCGCGCCTGCTCGGGCCACCCGCGCTCGACGTCGCCTTCAACACGGCCGACTTGCCGCTGATGCTGCGGGTGGACGACGTGGCACCGCGCTACCGGCAGCATTTCTTCGGCATGGCGAGCTGAATCCGGCCGACGGACAAAGGCGGAAGGAGGCCCAAAGAAGGGCCTGGGCAGCGCTTCGGATACAGTCCCGCACCTACCCGCCTCCAGACCCGACGCCAGAGTGAATCTCCGAAAATCCGCAAACAGCCTGGTTTTCCGTCTGCTCGTCATGGGTCTGGTGATGGCGGTCGTGGGCACCGCTGCCAGCTACATCCAGCTCACCCGCTTCCTGCGCGAGGACCTCACCAGGTCGGTGGCGACGCAGCAGACGGCGCTGGCCACCTACGTGGCCCGCGACGTCGACAACTACCTGGGCGAGCGGCTGTCGTTCCTGGAGCGGCTGGCGGGCGCCGTGCCGCCCGAACTCCTGGCGCAGCCCGGGCAGCTGCGGGCATGGCTCGCCGAACGCAGCACGCTGAGCGCCCTCGTCCCCCTCGGACTGACGGTCGCCGACACCGGCGGCAAGCGGCTCGACGATGCCGGACAGCTGGTCACGGACAGTCCGGAATTCACCGCCGCGCTCGCCGGGCAGCGCGCGGTGGGCCGTCCTCACGCCACGCCGTCGGGGCACTCGGCGCTGCCCATGGCCGTGCCCATGCGCAACGGCGCCGGCCAGGTTGTCGCGGTGCTGCTGGGCACCGCCGACCTCACGGCCGACGGCCTGCTCGACCATCTGCAGGATGGGCGTGTAGGCCAGTCCGGCGGCATTCTCGTGATCTCGCCGCGCGACCGGCTCTTCGTCGCTTCCACGGACGTATCGATGTCCCTCAAGCCCACGCCGCCGGATGGCGTGAACCTGCTGCACGATCGCGCCATGGCGGGCTTTCGCGGCAGCGGGACGACGCGCAACGCCAAGGGCATCGACGAAATCTCCGCCATCGCCTCGGTGCCGACGAGCGGCTGGTTCGTGGTGGCGCGGCTGCCCGTCGCGGAGGCGCTGGCGCCGGTGGGGCGGATGCAGTCCTTCATCCTGGCGCAGCGCGGGCCCGCGGTGTCGGCGGTGCTCATCGTGCTGGGCCTGGTCATGGCCTGGCTGCTGCGACCGCTGTTCCGCGCCGCCGACCAGGCCGACCGCATGACCCGCGGCGAACTCCCGCTCGCGCCGCTGAAGGTGGTGTGCGACGACGAGATCGGCCATCTCACGCAGGCCTTCAACCGCCTGCTGGCCAAGCTGCTCGACAACCAGGAGGCGCTGGAGCGCTTGGCCCACCACGACACGCTCACCGGCCTGCCCAACCGCAAGCTGCTGGACGACCGGCTGCAGCAGGCGCTGGCCCACGCCGGGCGGCAGGGGCACATGGTGGCGGTGCTGTATCTCGACCTCGACGGCTTCAAGAGCCTCAACGACACCTTCGGCCACGAGGCCGGCGACAGGGCCTTGCAGGAAATCGCGCGCCGGCTGCAGGAGCTGGTGCGGCAGACGGACACGGTGGCCCGCATCGGCGGCGACGAATTCGTGCTGCTCGCCACCGGCCTCAAGGAGCCCGCCGAACAGGGCGCGCTGGCGCTGGCGCAGCGGTGCATCGACGCGATCACCGAGCCGCTGCCGCAGGAGCAGGCCGGCATGGCGATCGGCGTGTCGGTCGGCATCGCGCTGGGCAACGGGAGCGAGGCGCCGCGCGACCTGCTCGCCGCGGCCGACAAGGCCATGTACCGGGCCAAGCAGGGCGGGCGCGGCAGCTATGCGATGACGAGCGCGGCCACCGAGGGTTGATCGAGCTACGCCGGCATGTCCGTGCGCGGCAGCCGCAGCTGCTTCTTGAGCGTCTCGAACACCTGGCGCGTGACCGGGTTCACCACGTGGCTGCGCACGTAGAGGTAGTAGGCCAGGTCGGGCAGCCTCGGCATGCCGTCGCCGGCGCCGAGAACGCGCAGGCCGGCGTCGAGCTGCTCCACGCCGCGCGCCGTCACGCCCAGCCCGGCGCGCAGCGCGGCCTTGATGCCGATCAGGCTCGACGATGTGTAGCGCGGCGTCCAGGCCACGCCCGCGGTGTCGAGCGCCTCGTGGCCGATGCGGCGGAAGATGCTGGGCCCGTCGGCCATGATGAGCGGCACCGGCTTGGCCGGGTCGTGCACGTAGCTTGCGGCGCACAGCCACACGGTGGGCGAGTTGCGCAGCACCACGCCTTCGAACTGCGACTGCGCGTCGGCGCGGTTGGAGATGATCATGTCGACCTCGCCGCTCTTGAGCGAAGTCATCAGGTAGGGGCTGCGGCCGATGTGGATGTCTAGCTGCAGCAGCGGCGATGTGCGCGCCACCTCGGCCAGCAGCAGCGGCAGCATGGTCTCGGCAACGTCGTGCGGCGCGCCGATGCGCAGGTTGCCTTCGAGCTGCCCCTGCCGCAGGCTGCGCAGCGCCTCGTCGTTCAGCGCCAGCATGTGGTGCGCGTAGGTCAGCAGCTTCTCGCCGTGCTCCGTCAGCCGCTTCTGCCGCCCCTGCTTGGCGAAGAGCGGGTGGCCGATCTGCTCCTCCAGCCGCTGCATCTGCTGCGTGATCGCCGACTGCGTGCGCCCCAGGTGCACCGCCGCCGCCGCGAAGCTGTGATGGCTGACGACGGCCGCGAAGGAGCGCAGCAGTTCGAGATCGAGCGTGGGCATGTATTAATTTTATTGAAGTGTTTCCTGCGCCAGCTGGATTGTTGCGTCACGCCCCCGTCACTACAGTGGACGCACATCGAACAGGTAACCCCACTGGAGAAAGACCGAATGAGCAGCACCCCGTCCGAGCAACGCAGCCAGGCCGTCGAGGCGTCCATCGCCACCATGAAGAAGGCCATCGGCGGCGGCGAGCCCACCCGCGAGAAGCTCGCCGTGGTGCTCGACGCGCTGCAGGGCCTGGCCGCGCGCACCGCGTACTGGGGCGCCGCCGACTTTCCGCCGCCCGAGGCCGGCGAGCACCAGGCCCGCTACCTGATCGCCGAAGACGCCGACCAGAGCTACGCGCTCTACCTGAACGTGATGCGCCCGGGCAAGAAGATCGTGCCGCACAACCACACCACCTGGGCCTGCATCGCGGCGGTGGAAGGCACCGAGCACAACCGCGTCTACGAGCGCACCGACGACGGCAGCGTGCCGGGCGTGGGCAAACTCGAGCAGACGGAGCTGGTCGTCGTCGCGCCCGGCAAGGGCATCGCGCTGATGCCCGAGGACATCCACTCGGTGGAGATCCAGGGCGAGCAGGTGATCCGCCACCTGCACATGTACGGCCGCGCACTCGAAACGCTGAACAGCCGCACCGCCTACGACCTGGAAGCGGGCACGTACCAGACCATGGGCATCGGCGTGCAGACGCGCCGCTAGCCGCTTCTTCTTTCACCTTTTCTCGTTGTTCATGCGGGCCGCGCGCAGCGGCCTCGCAGGACCTCATTCGTCCCGACGCCCCGCCTCCATGACCCACACCATCGACCCGAAGACCCTCAAATCCTGGCTGCACGACGGCGGCGAGATCGCGCTGCTCGACGTGCGCGAGCACGGCCAGTACGGCGAAGCCCACCTGTTCTACGGCATTCCCCTGCCCTTCAGCCGGCTGGAGATCGACGCGCCGCGCCTCGTGCCGCGACGCGGCGTGCGCACGGTGGTCTACGACGAGGGCGACGGCGGCGAGGTCGCCGAGCGCGCCGCGGCACGGCTCGCCGCGCTGGGCTACACCGACGTGCACGTGCTGCAGGGCGGCGCCCGCGCATGGAAGGCCGCGGGCTACGTGCTCTTCGCGGGCGTCAACCTGCCTTCGAAGACCTTCGGCGAACTGGCCGAGGAGGTCTATCACACGCCGCGCGTCAGCGCCGACCAGCTGGCCGACATGCTGGCGCGCAAGGACAAGGTGGTGGTGCTCGACGGCCGCCCCACCAGCGAGTTCCGCAAGATGAACATCCCCGGCGCCACCTGCTGCCCCAACGGCGAGCTCGCCTACCGCGTGCGCCGGCTGGTGCCCGACACCACCACGCCCATCGTCATCAACTGCGCGGGCCGCACGCGCAGCATCATCGGCGCGCAGACGCTCATCAACCTCGGGCTGCCCAACCCGGTGTATGCACTGGAGAACGGCACGCAGGGCTGGTACCTCAACGACCACAAGCTGGAGCACGGCGGCACGCAGCGCTATGCCGACGACAGCGGCAACACCGACCTGCGCCCCGCCGCCAAGGCGCTCGCAGCGCGCTTCGACGTTCCCAGCGTGAACGCGCAGACCGTGCGCCAATGGGCCGACGACGCCAGCCGCAGCCTCTTCCTCTGCGACGTGCGCACGCCGGAGGAATTCGCCGCCGGCACCCTGCCCGGCGCGCAGCACACGCCTGGCGGCCAGCTGATGCAGGCCGGCGACCAGTATTTCGGCGTGCGCGGCGCGCGGCTGGTGCTGTTCGACAACGACGGCGTTCGCGCGCCCACCATCGCGAGCTGGCTGCGGCAGATGGGGCACGACGCGAGCGTGCTCGAAGGCGGGCTGGCGAGCGGGCTGGCTCTCACGCCGGCTGAGGCGCCTGCCGCACCCGCGCTCGACACCATCGACGCGAAGACGCTCGCAGCGCGCATCGAGCGCAACGACGTGGCCGTGATCGACCTGCGCGGCAGCATGCAGTTTCGCGCCGGCCACATCGCGCAGGCGCGCTGGTCGATCCGCCCGCGCCTCGCCGCCGACCTCAAAGGCGAGCCCCGCCAGCTCGTGCTGGTTGCCGACGACGCGGCGCTCGCCGCATGGGCAGCCTCCTGCGAACTCGCCGGCGTCTCGCCCGCCCCGCTGCTGCTGTCCGGCGGCATGGCCGCCTGGAGCGCCGCAGGCCTGCCCGTGAAGGCCACGCCCGCGCTGCCCGCCGACGCGGACTGCATCGACTACCTGTTCTTCGTGCACGACCGCCACGACGGCAACAAGGAGGCCGCGCGCCGCTATCTCGCATGGGAGACCGGTCTCGTCGCGCAGCTCGATGCGCAGGAGCGCGCGGCCTTCCGGCTGCCGGGCACCGCATCGCACGCCTGAGCCCTCATCGGTCCCGCTTTCTGTTCGTCCTTGTCAGTTCCTATTCCAGGAGTTCCGTCATGTCGTTCGCCAGCCGCATCCCGCACATCGCCCATATCGCCAGACTTGCCGCCGCAGCCGCCTGGCTCGCGGCGCTCGCACTCCAGCCAGCCACCGCCGAGCCAATGGCGCCGCGCAACGGCTTCCCGTCGCAGCCGGTGAAGTTCATCTCGCCCTTCCCTCCGGGCGGCGGCAACGACGCGACGGCGCGCCTGGTCACCACCAAGCTGCCGGAGATCATGGGACAGGCCGCCCTGGTCGACAACCGCGGCGGCGCGGGCGGCAACATCGGCGCCAAGGCGGTGGCCGACGCCAAGCCCGACGGCTACACCGTGCTCACTTCGCAGGTGTCGATCATGGCCGTGAACCCCTCGCTGTATGCCTCGCCGGGCTTCGACCCGATCAAGAACTTCGTGCCCATCACGCAGATCAACGCCGCGCCGCTCGCGCTGGTGGTGGAGGCCAACTCGCCCCTCAAGAGCTTCGCCGACCTCGCCGCCAAGGCCAAGGCAAGCCCCGGCAAAGTGACTTACGCGACGCCGGGCAACGGCACGCTGTCGCACCTGGTGGGCGTGGTGCTCGCCAAGGACAACGGCGTGGAGATGACGCACGTGCCCTACAAGGGCGCCGGGCCGGCACTGACCGACCTGATCGGCGGACAGGTCGACGTGATGGTGACCTCCACCGCGTCGGTGGCGGGCATGGTGCAAGGCGGCAAGCTGCGCGTGCTGGCCGTGACCAGCCCGCGCCGCATCGGCGTGTTCGCGAAGGTGCCCACGCTGGAAGAGCTGGGCTATGCCGGCGCGCGCTTCGAGGACTGGTATGGCTTCTTCGCCCCCGCCGGCACGCCGCCGGAGCGCGTGGCCTTCCTCAACGAAGCCATCGTGCGCACCCTGCGCCTGCCCGAGGTGACAAAGCTCGTCACCGACGGCGGCAGCGAAGTGGTGGCCAGCACGCCCGATGCTTTTGCTGCGCAGCTGAAGCAGGACATCGAGCGCTGGTCGCGCATCGTCAAGCTTTCGGGTGCGCGCGCCGACTGATTGAAGCAACATAGCGGCCCAGATTCGCCTTTCCAGCAGAACACGATGCCCGACTCGCACCACGCTTCCTCCGGCCTGACGCTGGACACCCGCCTCACCCGCACCGGCAAGGCCCCGTCCCATGCCGGAGGCGTGCCCGTCAACACGCCGCTGGTGCGCGCCAGCACCGTGCTCTTCGACAGCGTGGGCGCCATGCGCGACGCTCGCGCTCGGCGCGACGAGGAGCGCATCTTCAGCTACGGCGCGCGCGGCACGCCCACCACCTTCGCGCTGGAAGACGCGGTGAGCGAGCTCGAAGGCGCCTGGCGCACGCGGCTTTTCCCGACCGGCCTCGCGGCCATCGGCATGGTGCTGCTGTCGTACCTGAAGCCGGGCGACCACGTGCTGATGTCCGACAGCGTGTACGAGCCCACGCGCAACCTCGTGCATTCCTTCCTGGAGCCCTACGGCATCCGCAGCACCTTCTTCGCGGCGGACGGCAGCGGCATCGAGGAACTGTTCGAGCCGAACACGCGGCTGGTGTACGCCGAATGCCCCGGCTCGCTGGTCTACGAGATGTGCGACCTGCCGAAGCTGGCCGAGCTGGCGCATGCACGCGGTGCGCTGCTCGCGGCCGACAACACCTGGGGCTCCGGCGTCCAGTACCGCCCGCTCGCGCTGGGCGCAGACATCTCGACCATGGCCGCAACCAAGTACCTCTCGGGCCACTCCGACGTGATGATGGGCACCGTCGCCACCACCGAGGCCGCATGGCGCCCGCTCAACGAACGCTGCGACGCCTTCGGCATGACCGTGAGCCCCGACGATGCATGGCTGGTGCTGCGCGGCATGCGCACGCTCTCGGCACGGCTGCAGATGCACGAGCGGCATGCGCTGGAAGTGGCGCACTGGCTGCAGGAGCGGCCCGAAGTGGCGACCGTGTTCTGCCCCGCGCTGCCGCAGCATCCGGGGCACGAGATATGGAAGCGCGATTGCAGCGGCACGAACGGGCTGCTGTCGATCGAGCTGCAGCCGGGCGTCGGGAACGCGGCGGTCGAGCGCTTCGTCGATGCGCTCAGGCTCTTCGGCCGCGGCTCCTCATGGGGCGGCTACGAGAGCCTCGTCGCCTGGACCAACATGCGTGCCGCGCGCAGCGTGACCGACTGGAGCGGGCGCGGCGCGGTGGTGCGGCTGCACGTCGGGCTGGAGTCACCGCGGGACCTGACGGCGGACCTGGCGAGCGGCTTCGAGGCGATGGCCTCTGCCAGCGGCGCCTGAATGGCTACTGCTTCGCGGCGCCGGCCTGTTCCTCGGGCCAGCGCTGCGGCACGCGGCGCAGGTTCTCGACCGAATACCCCAGCGCCTTGAGGCGCGTGACCGCCGCCTCGTAGGCCGGCTCGGGAATGCTCGGCGTGCGCGCCATGATCCACGCGTAGTCGCGCTTGCTGCGGCCGATGATCGTCAGGCCGTAGTCCTTGTCGACGTCGACGATCACGTACTCCGCCTTCACCGGCCACACGAACTGCATGCCCCACACCGCGTTGCCGGTGCCGGGCACCACGCGGCCCACCGGGTTCATGGTCTTGAGCGGGCCGTCGAAGCCGCCTTCGCGGTAGCGGAAGCGGGTGTCGATGCGGCCGTCGGGCTGCAACGTGTACGACTCCACCGCGTTGAAGGCATCGCGTTCCGGCCGTGTCGGGATGTTGCCGATCACGTACCAGTCGCCCATGAAGCGCTGCAGGTCGACCTGCTTCGCCGTCGGGATGGTGGGCGGCGACACCGCGCACCCGGTAACCAGGAGCATCGCCGCCACGCCTGCCGCGATGAGAAGAGCCGGGCCGGCCAATGGGTGTTTCGGGTGTCGCTTCATCTTGCTCGTGCCTCCGATGGAAGAGCCCCAGCCTAGCGACCTCCCCGGCAGGCCTGCGTCGGACGGCGCCTTCGCCCATGATCGGGCGCCCGGCCCTTCAGCCGCAGGCGCGGCGCCCGTCGGGCGAACTGCGCAGGCGGTTCAGGAAGGTCAGCTGCACCTTCGCCGTCTCGCTGCCCTGCACCGCCGCGCGGCGCATCCATTCGCCGGCCTCGCAGCGGTCGGCCTTCACGGCGGTGCCGTAGAGCGCGGGGCCGGTCATCAGCACCATCCCGAGCATCTCCTGCGCCTCGGCGTGGCCGTGCGTGGCGGCATCGCGCAGGTGCTGGAGCATGGCGCGGTAGTCGCGAGCGGCCTGGGCCTCCAGCGCAAGCTGGAAGCGCTGCTCGGCCTGCAGGTCGATGTCCGCGCCCGAAGGACGCGCCGCGCTGATCGCGGCCGCCAGCATCAGCACGCCCGAGAGCACCACACGCAGGCGCAGCGAGAGGCCGGTCATCCGGCCGAGGTCGAGTTGTTCGGTTGGCATCGATAGGCTCCACGGACGTTGTTGTCGTGGAGGCATCGTCGCGCCGCGGCGCCGAACGGAAAAGCTGGAATTCGCGCAGGCGGGCTCAGCCGCAGACTGAGCCCGCAACCGCATCCGGGATCAGAACTTCGCGGTCAGCATCACCTGCAGTTCGCGCCCCGGGCCCGGCATGATCAGGTTGTCCACGCTGCCGTGCGCCGACACGTAGTACTTGCGATTGGTGATGTTCTTCAGGTTCGCCGAGATCTCGTAGCGCCCGGTCTTGTAGCTCGCGGCCAGGTCGGCCGTGACGTACGAGGGCAGCGTGACGAGGTTGCTCAGCGACGCGTAGCGCGAGGCCACGTAGTTGACGCCGCCGCCGGCGCTCAGGCCGTTGCCCAGGTCTTTCATGAGCCACACGAAGGCCGAGTGCCGCGGCGTGAGCGGCGCGATCTTGCCCTGCACCGGCATCGCCGGGCCGATCGGCAACTGCAGCGAGCTCACCGTGGCCAGCGACTTGGTCATGCGCCCGTCGAGATACGCGTAGCCCGCGCTGACGTCCCAGCGGCCCGGCAGCTTGCCGGCCAGCGCCAGCTCCATGCCGTTGGTGCGCTGCGTGCCGACGTTGATCTGCCGCGCGGGGTTGGCCGGGTCGGTGTTCTTGATGCCCGAGCGCTCCAGGTTGAACAGCGCCGCGGTGACATTGAGCGCGCCGTCGAGGAAGTCGAGCTTGGCGCCGATCTCCTTGTTCACCGTGATCTCGGGGTCGTTGGCGGTGTTGCTGGCCGACAGCGCGAAGGTCTCGGCCGAAGGCTGGAACGAGCGGCTGTACGACACGTAGTACGACTGGGTTTCGCTCGGCTGCCAGACCAGGCCCGCGCGCGGGCTGAACTTGCGGTCTGTGCGCGACAGCGGCGCGAGCGTGCGCTCGAAGGAGGTGTCCTGCCCGAACACGTCGTAGCGGCCACCCACCAGCGCCTTCCACTGCGGTGCCAGCGTGATCTGGTTCTGCGCATAGAGCGCAGCCGTCTTGAACGTGGAGTTGCTCGGAATCGCGCTGGCGGCGGTGTAGCTCGAAAGCGGCAGCGGCGCCGGCACGGCCACCGGGTTCAGGATGCTCACGCGCTCGTATCCGGTGGCCGAACTCACCGAGTACAGGCGCTTGTCCTGCTGGCCGAACTCCGCGCCGACCAGCCATTCCTGCCTGAAGCCGCCGAGCTCGTTGCGCCACGTCAGGTCGGTCTGATTGAACCAGCCGCTCTCGTCGCGGTCGACGAAGCCGCGCGTGCGGCCGACCGTGAGGCGCACCGGGTCGGTGGTGCCGCTGGGCAGGGTGTTGAAGCGGTCCAGCTTGTAGCTGTAGTAGCGCGTGGTGTTGCGCAGGGTCAGCGCATCGCTGAAGCGGTGGTTGAGCGTGGCGGTGAACGACTGCACCTTGGTCGTGGTGGTGTCGTCGCGCTTCGCGAACGCCGAGCCGTAGTAGGTGCCGATGGGCACGTTCACGGGGCGGCCGTTGAGCGCCGGGATGCCGAAGTCGGTGAGGCGCTGGTCGTGGGCGTTGGTGTACTGCAGCAGCAGGTCCGTCTGCGGGCTGAACTTGATGGCCAGCGAAGGCGCGATGTTGTAGCGGTCGATGAACTGCTGGTCGCGGTAGCTGCCCGACTTCTCTCGCGCCACGTTGAGGCGGAAGGCCATGTTCTCGCCGATGGGCGTGTTGAGGTCTGCGGTGGCGCGCTTGAAGTCGTGCGAGCCCAGGCCGAGCGACACCTCGCCGAAGGGCCGCTCGAAGATCGGCTTCTTGGTCACGCGGTTGACGAGGCCGCCCGACGAGCCGCGGCCGTACAGCACGGCCGCCGGCCCCTTGAGCACTTCGATGCGCTCGGTGTCCGACAGGTCGCGGAAGTACAGCGCGTCGTCGCGCACGCCGTCGACGAACCAGTCGGCAATGGCGGTGAAGCCGCGGATCACCACCTGGTCGCGCTGGCCGTCGCCCGCGTTGAACGACACGCCGGGCGCGTTGCGCAGCGCGTCCTGCATCGAGGTCGCGCCCTGGTCGCGCAGCAGCTGCGCCGGCAGCACGTTGACGGCCTGCGGAATGTCGCGCAGCGGCGCGCTGCCCTTGGTGGCCGTGCTGCCGACGGAAGGCGCGTAGCCGACATCCTGTTCGGAAGTGACGGTCACCTCCTTGAGCGTGGTGTCGGTGCCCTGGGCCTGGGCCGCGCAGTGGGCAGCGGCCAGGGCGGCGACGATCAGGGACGGATTGCGCAGGCGAAGCTGAAGGCGCGGCGCGCGAGAACGGACGGACATGGCAGGAATTCCCTCAAGGCGATTTGTTTTTGAAATCGCGAAGCGCCACGCCGGCGCCTCCATCGCTTCGACGGAGAAACCGTGTGTGCCCTGCCTTGAACGAATCTGGGTTGGGTGCCTTCGCCGGCCCGCACCGGCGCGGTGGCCGGGGCTTCGGACGAGGGATCGCGTCGCGCGACCCGCGAATTCTAAATAAATGCAACCGCGTTCCGGGCCGGCTCTCCGGCCGCCGCTGCGGCGCTCAGCGCGCGCGGGCCCGCGTCAGCAGGTAGCTCTGGTGCACCACGTTGTCGACGTAGTAAGGCTCGGCGAGCGCATCGAACTCGGCCCGCAGCGCCGCCAGCTTCCGCGGGTCTTCGGCAAGGCCTTCGACCAGCTTGCGCATCGGGCCGACCGAACGCTCCAGGAACAGGCGGAAGTGCCCCAGGCTCAGGGCCGGAAAGTGCATGGTGCCGCGGCCGAAGAACGGCGCGTCGAAGTGCTGGCCCAGGCGCTCCGTGACGATGGCCGGGTTGCCCCATTGAGGTGGCGGCGACGCGCCGGCCGGTGGCGGCGGCGAGTTGCGCCCGATGAAGGCGAACATGCGCCCCACGAAGTGCTCGGGCGGCCAGGTGGCGAAGGCGATGCGCCCGCCGGGCTTCAGCACGCGGCGCATCTCGGCCACGGCCACTTCGGGGCGCGGCGCGAACATGTGGCCGAACTGGCTGAGCACGACGTCGAAGGAGGCGTCGGCATACGGCAGGTTCTCGGCGTCGCCTTCGGTCCAGGCGATGTCGCCGTGTCCCGCAATGGCGGCGTTCTCGCGCGCGGCTTCGAGCAACTCGGGCGTCAGGTCGAGCCCCGTGACGCGTGCGCCGCGGCGCGCCGCCGTGACGGCCACCACGCCGGTGCCGGTGCCCACGTCCAGCACGGTCTCGCCTTGCGCAACCTGCGCGAACCTGACGAGATGACCGGCCACCGGCGTCGTGAACATGGCGGTCGGCGCGAAGGTCGACCACATCTCGCGCTGCCGGCTCTTGAACTCTGCAAAGGGATCCTGCGACATATCACCCTCCATTCCAGCCACGGGGCTGCGGACATGGAGGGGACTCTAGGCCCGGGGAATGGGCCCGTCCATCCCGCGGGACAGGGCTTCGATCGGAAAGAGCTGTAACGCAATCCCGCGCCAGGCTCAGCAGCAGCGCCCCTTGCCCGCCCCGTAGCGCGCCTCCAGCCGCTCGCGGAAGAAGGCCTCGTAGCTCATCGGCGGCTGGTCGGGATGGGTGGCCGCCATGTGGGTGAGGTAGGCGTCGTAGTCGGGCAGCCCGACCATGAGCCGCAGCGACTGCTTGAGCGAGCGCGCGAAGTAGCGCCCGGCTTCCGGCAATGCGAGGCCCATGGCTTCAGTGGGCCGCCGTCGCGGCGGCGGTACCCATCGGCTCGAACGGGGTCTCCTGCGCGGTCGGCCGGTTGGCCGCGCGCGCAGCGATGCAGGCCTTGATGCTGTAGACCAGCACGCTCAGCACCACGAAGATGAAGAGCGCGCACAGCGCGGCGTCGAGGCGGTCGTTGAAGACGATGCGCGACATGGCCTCCGGCGTCTTGGCCGGCGCCACCAGCACGCCGTTGGCGATGCCTTCGGTGTACTTGGCCGCGTGCGAGAGGAATCCGATCTTCGGGTCGGCCGAGAAGATCTTCTGCCAGCCCGCGGTGAGCGTGCACGCCAGCAGCCACGCGGCCGGCGCGATGGCCACCCACGCATAGCGCTCGCGCTTCATGCGGAAGAGCACCACCACGCCCAGCATCAGCGCGACGGCGGCGAGCATCTGGTTGGAGATGCCGAACAGCGGCCACAGCGTGTTGATGCCGCCCAGCGGATCGACCACGCCCTGGTACAGGAAGTAGCCCCAGGCCGCCACGCACAGCGCGGTGGCGACGAGGTTGGCCGGCAGCGAGTCGGTGCGCTTGAGCGCGGGCACGAAGCTGCCCAGCAGGTCCTGCAGCATGAAGCGGCCGGCGCGGGTGCCGGCGTCCACGGCCGTGAGGATGAAGAGCGCCTCGAACAGGATCGCGAAGTGGTACCAGAAGGCCATCATGGCCTGCCCGCCGATCGCCTGGTGGAGGATGTGGGCCATGCCCACGGCCAGCGTCGGCGCGCCGCCGGTGCGCCCGAGGATGGTGGTCTCGCCCACGTCCCTGGCAGTCTGCAGCAGCATCTCGGGCGTGATCACGAAGCCCCAGCCCGACACCGTGGCCGCAACCTGCTGCGCGGTGGTGCCGACCAGCGCGCCGGGGCTGTTCATCGCAAAGTAGATGCCGGGCTCGATGCACGAGGCCGCCACCAGCGCCATCACCGCGACGAAGGACTCGGCCAGCATGCCGCCGTAGCCGATGAAGCGCGCATGGCGTTCGTTGTCGAGCATCTTGGGCGTGGTGCCCGAGGAGATGAGCGCGTGGAAGCCCGAGACGGCGCCGCAGGCGATGGTGATGAACAGGAACGGGAACAGGCTGCCCGACCACACCGGGCCGTTGCCCTGCGCGAACTGCGTGACGGCAGGCATCTGCAGCGTGGGCATCACGAACACGATGCCGATGGCCAGCGCGATGATGGTGCCGATCTTCAGGAAGGTCGACAGGTAGTCGCGCGGCGCGAGCAGCAGCCACACCGGCAGGCTGGCGGCGACGAAGCCGTAGCCGACCAGCATCCAGGTCAGCGCCTTGCCGTCGAAGGTGAAGAGCGGCGCCCACTCGGGGTTCTGGCTCACGGCCTGGCCGCCGAAGATGGCCAGCATCAGCAGCACGAAGCCGATCACCGACACCTCGCCGATGCGCCCCGGGCGGATGTAGCGCAGGTACACGCCCATGAAGAGCGCCACCGGAATCGTCGCGGCCACCGTGAAGGTGCCCCAGGGCGATTCGGCCAGCGCCTTCACCACGATCAGCGCCAGCACCGCGAGGATGATGATCATGATCATGAAGGTGCCGAACAGCGCGATCATGCCGGGCACCGGCCCCATCTCCTGCTTGACGAGGTCGCCCAGCGAGCGGCCGTCGCGCCGCGTTGAGATGAACAGCACGATGAAGTCCTGCACCGCGCCGGCGAACACCACGCCGGCCAGCACCCACAGCAGGCCGGGCAGGTAGCCCATCTGCGCCGCCAGCACCGGCCCCACCAGCGGGCCCGCACCCGCGATGGCCGCGAAGTGGTGGCCGAACAGCACGTTCTTGTCGGTCGGCACGTAATCCAGGCCGTCGTTGTGGCGGTGCGCCGGCGTCTTGCGGTTGCCGTCCAGGCCCAGGACCTTGTCGGCGATGAAGAGGCTGTAGTAGCGATAGGCGATGAGATAGGTGCAGATCGCGGCGGCCACCACCCAGAGGGCGTTGACGCTTTCGCCGCGGGTCAGGGCCACGGTGGCGAGCGCGAACGCGCCGACCACGGCCACGACCAGCCACACCAGATGGCGGCGGATGCTGTGCATGCGGATGTCTCCTTGGGATTGAACCCGGGGAGTTTTGCCGGGCCCAGGCGCCGACGCATCCGTCGCACCGCGCGGAGCATGCGCGTGGCTTTGCGTAATGGAAAACCCTGGATTCCGCCGTGGCGGACACCGCACACCGGAGCTTCCAAGCCCTTGCATTTCCCTCAGATGTGATAAATTCACATAATTAACAATGTGAAACATTCCTTCCGAGCCACGATGAACCAGCATTCGCAGGCACGCAGACGCAGCAGCGGCTTCACATTGATCGAGGTCATGATCACGGTCGCGATCGTGGCCATCCTGGCTTCGATCGCCCTGCCGAGCTATCAGCAGTACATCATTCGCTCGAAGCGCTCGGCGGCCCAGGCGCAGATGATGGACATCGCCAACCGGCAGCAGCAGTACCTCATCGCCAACCGCGTCTACGCCGACAAGGCGGCGCTCACCGCCAGCGGCTACAGCCTGCCGTCGGAGGTTTCGGCGAACTACAGCTACGACGTCACCCTCTCGACCTCCGGCGCGCCGGGCTACACGCTCACCTTCAGGCCGACCGGCGCGCAACAGGGCGACGGCGATCTCACCCTCACCAGCGAAGGCGTGAAGTCGCCGTCCGGCAAATGGTGAAAAACCGTCCCCTGCGCCGCCAGCGCGGCACGACTCTGATCGAAGTGCTGGTCACGCTGCTCGTCGTGGCTTTCGGGCTGTTCGGCCTCGTCGGCCTCCAGGCCCGCATGCAGGCCTCCGAGATGGAGTCGTACCAGCGCTCGCAGGCGCTGATCCTGCTGAACGACATGGCCAGCCGCATCGCCATCAACCGCCGCACCGCGGCCAGCTACGTCACCAGCGCACCGCTGGGCGCCGACGCCGCCTGCCCCACCGCCACCGGCACGCGGCAGCAGGTGGACGCCAAGGAGTGGTGCGACGCACTGCAGGGCGCCGCCGAGGTCTCCGGCGGCAGCAAGCTCGGCACCGTGATCGGCGGGCGCGGCTGCGTGGAGGACATGGGCAACAACGAGTACCTGGTCACCGTCGCCTGGCAGGGGCTGGGGCCGATCTCGGCGCCGCCGGCAGGCGTGGCCTGCGGCAAGGGCCAGTACGACAGCGGCACCACGTGTACCGACGACAAGTGCCGCCGCGCCGTGACCACGCTGGTGCGCATCGGATCGCTCTCATGAGCCGCCCGCGCGCCTTGCAGCACGTCCGGCACGCCCAGCGCGGCCTGACGCTGATCGAGCTGATGGTGGCCATCACCATCACGCTCATCGTGGTGGCCGCGCTGCTCGCGCTCTTCCTCAACGTGAACAACTCCCAGCGCGAGCTGGAGCGGGTCAACCGGCAGATAGAAAGCGGCCGCCTCAGCGTCTTCGTGCTCGAGAACGAGCTCTCCCATGCCGGCTTCTGGGAGAACTACATGCCCGAGTTCGACGACCTCACCGTCACCGGCGCTCCCACGCACGTGCCCACCGGCGCCCTGCCCGACCCGTGCCTGCCCTACTCCGTCGCGAACTGGACCGACGACTACAAGCGCCAGCTGCTCGACCTGCCGGTGCAGACCTACGACAGCGTCCCCGCCAGCTGCACCGACCTGCTGAAGAACAAGAAGGCCGGCACCGACATCGTCGTGGTGCGCCACGCCGAGACCTGCCTGCCCGGCACGCCCAACTGCGAGGCGGACACCAGCGGCGCGATGTATTTCCAGTCGTCGCTGTGCGGCACGCAGAAGCCCTCCTCGTTCGACCTGTCGACCGCCGGCTTCGGCAACATGTTCCAGAAGGACTGCACCACTCCCTCGCCCAAGCGCAAGCTCGTCGCCGACATCTACTACGTGCGCGACTACGCCGACACCGTGGGCGACGGCATTCCCACGCTGGCGCGCTCGCGCTTCGACTTCGTGGGCGGCACGCTGGCGCAGCAGCCGCCCACGCCGCTGATCGAAGGCGTCGAGGGCTTCCGCGTCGAACTCGGCCTCGACACGCTGAGCAAGACCGGCGCCGCCGTCGACTACACCACGGCTATCGCCTGGGCCGACCCGGCGAACAAGTCCACGCCGGCCAACCGGGGCGACGGCAGCCCCGACGGCAACTTCGTGCACTGCACCACCAGCCCCGCCTGCACCGCCGACCAGCTCGTCAACGTAGTGGCCGTCAAGCTCTTCGTGCTGGCGCGCAGCTCCGAGGCCTCGCCCGGCCACACCGACACGCGCACCTACCAGCTCGGCGGCGCCACGCTCGGGCCTTTCAACGACCACTACAAGCGCCACGCGTTCTCCACTTCCGTGCGCCTGAGCAACGTCACCGGCCGAAGGGAGACGCCATGAACACCAGCGTGCCGTTCGCCCGCGGCGCCGGCCAGCGCGGCGCCGCCCTGCTCATCGGAATGATCATGCTGCTGCTGATCACCCTGGTGGTCACCGCGGCCTTCAACCTGAGCAACGCCAACCTCAAGGCAGTGGGCAACCTCCAGACGCGCAACGAGGCGGTGGCCGCCGCCAACCGCGCGATCGAGGAAGTCGCCACCAGCCTGCTCGTGCCCGGCAGCGACGGCAGCCCCACGCTCGCGCCGCCGCAGCGGACGGTGAGCATGGTCGACATCGACAACGACGGCATCACCGACTACAGGGTGGACGTCGCTCCCCCCGTTTGCGTGCGCGCCACCAAGGCACTCGACACCGGCAGCGGCGGCAGCACCGGCCCGGGCGGCGTCACCGGCGGCGCATCGAGCAGCGGCTCGGGGCTCTCGACGCTGCCCGACCAATACAACTCCGTGTGGGACATCAGCACCACGGTCACCGACGCCCGCAACGGCAACGGCGCCACCACCTCCGTGCGCCAGGGCGTGCGCGCCCTGCTCAACAAGGCGCAGTTCGAAGCGTTCTGCGCCTCCTAGGCATGCCAATTCAAGACAACCCGACGACGAACAGGCCCGCACCATGATCCGGAAACTTCTCGCTTCGCTGTGGACGGCCGCCGCGCTCACCGCGTTGACGGCGCTGCCGGCGGGCCCGGCCCACGCCGAGGACATCGATCTCTTCGTGGGCTACAACCCCAGCGCGGCGCAGGCGCCGAACGTGCTCTTCGTGCTGGACAACACGGCCAACTGGAACCAGCCCTTCACCGCCGAGATGACCGCGCTCGCCTCGGCCTTCGAAAGCCTGAAGGCCAACAAGTTCAAGGTCGGCCTGATGATGTTCACCGAGACCGGCCAGGGCAACTCCAACTCCGACGGCGGCTACGTGCGCGCAGCGGTGCGCACGCTGGACGACGGCACCAAGATCAAATACGGCGCGCTCATCCGCAGCCTCGACAAGCTCGGCGACAAGTCCAACGGCGGCAAGGCCGGCAAGACCATGGCCGAGGTCTACCGCTACCTGGCCAGCGGCACGCCGATCGCGGGCAACGGCAAGGTCAAGGCCGACTACAGCGGCAACACGAGCGGCACGACGGCCTCGAAAGCCGTCTACGCGCTCACGCGCAACGCGCTCAGCGGCTTCTCCGCCACCACCTACGTCGGCCCGAGCACCGAGAACTGCACCGGCACCTACGTCATCTACATCAGCAACGGCGCGGCGCAGGACAACACCAGCGACAGCCAGACCTCCAACGCCGCCCTGCGCGCCGCGGGCGGCGACACCACGCAGATCGCCCTGAGCCCCAGCGGCTCGCAGGACAACACGGCCGACGAATGGTCGCGCTTCCTGCAGACCAGCATGGGCGTGAAGGTCTACACCATCGAGGCCGCCAAGGCGACCGGCGGCCAGGGCCCGGGCTGGACCTCGCTGCTCAAGAGCATGGCCACCCAGAGCAAGGGCGAGTACTACGACATCTCGGCCAAGCCCGACCTGGGCAGCGCGCTCGGCGCGGCGCTGGACGACATCTTCAGCAAGATCCAGTCGGTCAACAGCGTGTTCTCCTCGGTGAGCCTGCCGGTGAGCGTGAACACCCAGGGCACCTACCTGAACCAGGTGTTCGTGGGCATGTTCCGCCCCGACCAGGACGCCTTCCCGCGCTGGAACGGCAACCTCAAGCAATACAAGCTCGGGCTGGACAGCAGCAACCAGCTGATCCTGCAGGACGCGGCGGACAACAACGCGGTGAACAACCAGACCGGCTTCGTGGCGCCCTGCGCGCGCAGCTTCTGGACGCCCGCGCCCAGCGACACCGACCTGTACTGGAGCTTCAGGCCCTCCGGCGACTGTCTGGGCAAGGAAGCCGCCGACAGCCCCGACGGCAACGTGGTGGAAAAAGGCGCGCAGGGCTACATGCTGCGGCGCATGGTCGTCGCCAACCGGAACATGAAGACCTGCACGCCGGGCAGCTGCACGGCCCTCACCGCCTTCGCCGACGGCAACTCCGCCATCACCAAGGCCGCGCTGGGCGTCACCGCCGACACCGACCGCACCACGCTCATCAACTGGGCGCGCGGCCTCGACAACAAGGGCGACGAGCGGCCCGACGCGCAGGGCAATCCCGTCACCTCCAACTCGATGCGCCCCTCGGTGCACGGCGACGTGGTGCACTCGCGGCCGGTGGCCATCAACTACGGCACCGACGCCGCGCCGCAGGTGGTGGTGTTCTACGGCGGCAACGACGGCGTGCTGCGCGCCGTCAACGGCAATCGCACCGACGCCATCGGCTCGGCCGCCGCGGGCGACGAGCTCTGGTCCTTCATGCCGCCGGAGTTCTACGGCAGCATCAAGCGGCTGTACGACGACACCACGCGCATCAACTTCCCCGGCCTGCCGGTCACCATCGGCGCGGTGGCGCCCAAGCCCTACGGCATGGACGGCCCCGTCTCGGCCTATCGCCAGGGCAGCACCGCCTGGCTCTACGCGAGCATGCGTCGCGGCGGCCGGCTGATCTACGCCTTCGACGTCTCCTCCGCCACCGCGCCCACGCTGAAGTGGCGCAAGGGCTGCCCCAACCAGGGCGACGACACCGGCTGCGACAGCGGCTTCGAGGGCATCGGCCAGACCTGGTCGGCTCCCAAGGTGATGCGCGCCAGCGGCTACGGCGGCGGCAACAGCCCGCTGCTGATCTTCGGCGGCGGCTACGACAAGTGCGAGGACGTCGACACCAACAGCGCAGTCCAGGCCTGCGGCACCGCCGCCAAGGGCAGCGGCATCTACGTGCTCGACGCCGACACCGGCGCGCGCCTGCAGATGTTCCCTACCGCGCGGCCGGTGGCCGGCGAGGTCACCGTGGTCACCGATTCGCTCGGCATCGCGCGCATCGCCTACGCGGCCGACCTGGGCGGCAACGTCTATCGCATCGCGCTCGGCAGCGGCGCACCTTCGGCCTGGACGATGACGCAGGTCGCCTCTCTGGGCTGCGACACGGTGACCACCTGCACGCCCAACCGCAAGTTCATGTTCGCGCCCGACGTGGTGGAGGACAACGGCGCCTTCGTCATCCTGCTCGGTTCGGGCGACCGCGAGAAGCCGCTGCGCTACTACAACGTCGCGCTCGGCGTGGCCAACCGCTTCTACATGCTGGTCGACAAGCCCACCGACAGCACCTGGCTGAGCAGCGAAACCAGCAACTGCGGCGCCGGCAACGGGCTGCTGTGCCAGGCTTCGCTGCTGCCGATCACCGACACCTCCACGCCGACCTCCTCCGACCTTGCCACCAAGAAGGGCTGGTATCTCGCCCTTGCCGCCGGCGAGCAGGTGGTGACCAGCTCGGTCACCGCCTACGGCGTCACCACCTTCAACACCCACACGCCGAGCAACCCGAACACGCAGACCTGCCGCGCCGACCTCGGCACCGCGCGCGTCTACAACGTGTCGTACGTCAATGCCGCGCCCCAGGGGCCCGGCGGCCGCTTCCAGAACGTGGTGGGCGGCGGCCTCGCGCCCTCGCCCGTGGTGGGCCGCGTCCAGCTCGACAACGGCACCATGCGCGACGTGGTGATCGGCGCCAACCCCGACTCCTTCCTGAGCCCCAAGGGCACCTCGCCCAAGGCCGCGTTCAAGCAGCCCAAGGGCCGGGTCTACTGGTTCATCCAGAAGTGAGCCCCTGGAGCACCGGCAGCATGCGCAAACGCCCCCGCACCGCCCGCGCGCGTGGCTTCACGCTGATCGAGCTGATGGTCACCGTGGCCGTGCTGGTGGTGCTCGTCGCCATCGCCGTGCCTTCGTTCGATGGCATCCGGCTTTCCATGCGCCTGAGCAACTACGCCACCTCGCTGGTGGCGGGCAGCCAGCTCGCCCGCAGCGAGGCCATCAAGCGCAACGCGCCGGTCACCCTCTGTGCCTCGGCCAACGGCAGCAGCTGCAGCACCAACGGCCAGTGGGAAGCCGGCTGGATCGTGCTCAGCGGCACGCAGGTGCTGCGCGCGGAAAGCGCCGCGGCCACGGGCTACCTGCTGCGGGAAGCGGGCGGCGCGAGCGCCATCGTGTTCCAGGCCACCGGCGTGGGCGCCAGCCAGAGCCGGATCACCATCTGCCGCAGCACCCCGAGCGCCAACCAGTCGCGCGCCGTGAGCATCAGCGCCACCGGGCGCACCAACATCACGAGGTCGAACGACGGTACCTGCACCGCGACCTAGCCGCCCTCCGCCTACCCCGGAAAGGCCATCTTCGCGGACGAACGACAATAGCCAGCTGCGAAGGAGCCCGGACGGCGGCCCGGCCCCCTTCTCCATCCTTCCTCTTGTCCCGCACGCACAGAACCAGGAGCAACGACCGCATTCATGGAACACCGGCTGGATTGGGCCCTTGCCGCCTGCGCTCGCATCCTTCGTCCGGTGGTCCGGCTGGCGCTCGCCATGGGCGTCAAGCACCCCCACCTCGAAGAGCTGCTGCGCGACCTGCTCATCGAGGAGGCGCAGCGCTCCTGGCGCCAGCAGGGCGTGAAGCGGCCCAACCTCAGCCAGATCTCGGTCACCACCGGCCTGAACCGCAAGGCCGTCACCGCCAAGGTCCGAGCCACCGTCGATCCCCTGCCCCACACCGAACTCTCGGCCGCCGCCAAGACCTTCACGCTCTGGCTGCAGATGACGGTCGACAACGAGGACCTGCGCCGCATTCCGGTCACCACCGAGGACGAGGCGCCCTCCTTCGAGCGCGTGGCCCGGCTGGCCAGCCGCGGCAACATCCACCATCGCACCATCCTGGATGAGCTGGTGCGCCTGAACATGGTCGCGGAAGGCAACGGCACCGCCGAGCTCATGGCCGACGGCTTCGTGCCGGTCGAAGACCTGCAGTCGATGCTCGCCTTCCTGGGCGACAACGGCCGCGACCACCTGCTGGCCGCCGTCTCCAACACCCTGGGCGAAACGCCCCGAATGTTGGAGCGCTCGGTGTACGCGCGCGGCCTCACGCTGGAAGATTGCGAGAAAATCCAGCTTCTCGCGCGCGAGCGCTGGACCGCCCTGCACCACGAACTGGCCCGCGAGATGACCGAGGCCGTCGATCGCGCGCCCGCCGACAGCAAGGCCCGCATCCGCGTCGGCATCTATACCTATTACGAAGACGACGAAGCCGCGCAGAAGAAGAGCGGGCCGCCCTCACGATGAACACGATCCTTACCCTCCCGCGTTCCTTCCGGCTCGCGCAGCGCCTCCTTCGCGGCCTGCTGCTTGCGGGCGGCATGGCCATGCTTCTTTCTTGCGGAGGCGGAGGCGGCGGCGGTGGCGCAGGCAGCGCGTCCGGCCTGGGCGTTGCAGGCGTATCCGGCTCCGGCACCACCACGGAAACGGGCGGCGGCGGCGGTGGCGGCGACAGCGGCGCCTCCGGCGGGTCCAGCGGCAATGCAGGCAGCGGCGGCGACGGCACCAGCACCGCGGGCAACACCAACGGCGACGGCTCCGGCGTGGGTTCCGGCGGCACCGGCGTGAGCGCGGACGCGGCCGGCATCGGCGCGGCGGACGGCCTGGGCAGCATCATCCTCAACGGCCTGCGCTACAACACCGACAGCGCCGCCTTCAGCCTCGAAGACACCAGCGAATTGCAGATCGGCATGAGCGCGCGCGTGGCCGGCAAGGTCGACGCCGACTTCACCAGCGGCGTCGCCACGCAGGTCGTCTCGGCCGCCGAACTGCGCGGCGCCGTCTCCGCCATCAACCTCGCGGACGGCAGCTTCACCGTCATGGGCAGCCGCGTGACCACCGACACCGCCACCGTCTGGGGCGACGCCAGCGGCCCGGCCGACCTGCGCGACGGCGCGGTGATCCAGGTCTGGGGCCTGCCCGCCTCGCCGGGCACGCTGCGAGCCACGCGCGTGCACATCGCGCCCGCCTCCGCCGAGCCGCTGGCGACCGGCACCGTGCAGAACCTCGACCTTGTCGGCCGGCAGTTCACGCTCGGCCTGCTCACTGTCGACTTCGGCCCCGGCGTCGACACCGCCAGCCTGGCCGAAGGCGCCATCGTCCGCGTGCGCGGCACCGTGGCGCCGGTGGCAGGCCGCTTCACCGCCACCACGGTGAAGGGCTGGTACGCCATCCCCACCGCCGACGGCATCGCGCTGCAGCTCGCGGGCGTCGCCACCGACTTCGCCTCGCTCGGCGACTTCCGCGTGCTCGGCAACAAGGTCGACGCGCGCAACGCGCAGATCACCGGCGGCCCGGCCGGCTCCATCGGCAACGGCGTCAAGGTCGAGGTCGACGGTTTCCTCTCGGGGCAGGTACTCGTGGCGAAGAAGCTGCGCATCCGCTACGTGCCCGGCACGGGCGGGCCGGCCTCGTTCACGGTGATCGGCCCGGTCTCCGGCTACCAGTCGCGTTCCGACTTCATCGTGCGCGGCCAGCACGTGAACGCCGGTGACTCCGCTACCATCTTCGAAAACGGCACCCCCGCGGACCTGGGCAACGGCAAGCGCGTGACAGTCGTCGGAGACCGCGTGGTCGACGGCGTGCTCATCGCCCAGCGCGTCACCTTCGCGCAGCCCTGAGCCGGGCTGGGCCCGGTACACCGGGCGGCGCCGCGCAACACAGGCCACGTCGTCCGCGGCGCGACCGGATCGATCGATCGGAGCCATGGAAACGCCAACCGCCCAAGCGAGCGAATCCCCGACGCCACGCTGCTGCATCGCAGGTGGTGGCCCTGCCGGCATGGTTCTGGGCCTGCTGCTGGCCCGTGCCGGCGTGCCGGTGGTCGTGCTGGAGAAGCATCTCGACTTCCTGCGCGACTTCCGCGGCGACACGGTGCACCCGTCCACGCTCGAAATCCTGCACGAGCTGGGACTGCTCGACGCCTTCCTGCAGCGCCCCCACGACCGCGTGGACGAGCTGCGCGCCAGCTATGAGGGCCGCGCCGTGCCGGTGGCCGACTTCACCCACCTGCCCTCGCACAGCAAGTTTCTCGTGCTGATGCCGCAGTGGGAGTTCCTGGACTTCATGTACGACGAGGCCCGGCGCTACCCGGGCTTCGAGCTGTGGACCGACGCCGAGGCCATCGGCCTGCTGCAGGAAAAAGGCCGCGTCAACGGCGTGAAGGTGCGTCGCGACCGCCGCGCCGGCCAGCCGCGCGAGGTCGAGCTGCATGCTTCGCTCGTGGTGGCCGCCGACGGCCGGCATTCCGCGCTGCGCGACGCGGCGGCGCTGCCGCACATCAGCTACGGCGCGCCCATCGACGTGCTGTGGATGGCCGTTCCGAGGCTGGCCAGCGACCCCGACGCCACCGCGGGCCACATCGCAGGCGGCCACATCCTGGTGACGCTGAACCGTGGCGACTACTGGCAATGCGCCTTCGTCATACCCAAGGGCGGCCACGATGCGCTGCAGGCGCGGGGCATGGTCGCCTTCCACGAAGAAATCGGCCGAATCGCGCCCTTCCTCGCCGAAAGGCTGCCTTCGGCGCTGCCCGACTGGGATTCGGTGAAGCTGCTCGAAGTGACGGTCGACCGGCTCGAAAGCTGGTCGTGCCGTGGCCTGCTGTGCATCGGCGACGCCGCGCATGCGATGTCGCCCGTGGGCGGCGTCGGCATCAACCTCGCGGTGCAGGACGCGGTGGCTGCCGCCAACCTGCTGGCCCCCGCCCTGGCCGGCGAAGCGACCGACAAGGAAATCGACGCCCTGCTGCCCCAGCTGCAGCGCCGCAGGGAATGGCCGGTGCAAGTCACCCAGGCCGTGCAGCGCTTCATACAGGACCGCGTGCTCATGGCCGTGCTCGACGGCGCTGCTACAGCCAGGCCGGGGCGTCGCCTGCCCTTGCCGCTGCGGCTGCTGGCGCGCTGGCCGCTCTTGCGCCGGCTGCCTGCAAGGGCCGTGGGGCTGGGCGTGCGGCCGGAGCATGTCCGGTCGCCGAACGCGCCGCGCACGCCCCAATGAAAACGGCGCTGAAAAACTGGCATTTCGTTACACAGCCGGCGTCCTGACCCACCGCCCGGAGGGGCCCGGACAGAGGGCGCTGTTGTAGACTGCCGGGTTTTTCGAAGAGGCGCGTTCAGGCGGATCCAGGAGGTTATGGGGCAAGTTTTCAAGCGCTCAGGTTTCAACGGCTCGGCGCTCATTCGCTTGCTTTCCCGACTGGCCGAGGCTGACGTCCGCGAACCCGCAAACCCCACCGCCGACCGGCTGAGCCAGTGGTTCGGCTGGACCGACGCCATCTCGCTTTCAGCCGCGCTCGACGGCACGCCCGCAACGGCGCAAACCAGCATTCGCGCTCCCCGCAACACCGAAGAAAGCGAATGCAACCGCGTGAAAAGCGCGCTGGCCAACGCCATCGTCGAAGACAACACCTTCGGCGCCGGCAAGGACGCCACTTCGGACTTCGCCCCCTACCGCCGCCGCTACCTCGCCCGGCAGCAGGCCATGGAAGCCGGCGTGGGCTCGCTGCGCAGCAGGCTGCGCTCGGCCATGGCTGCCAGGTCGCCTGCCATGGCGCGGCTGGCCTCGGTCGACGTGGTGATGGCGCAAGTGCTGGAAGCGCGCGAGCACAGCCTGCTTTCGGCCGTGCCGGGGCTGCTGGAGCGGCATTTCGAGCGCCTGCGCAAAGCGGGCGAAGCGCCGGCAGCGGAAGAAGCGCAAACGCCGGACGCCGCCGCCCCGCCCCCCGACGCATGGCTGGACGTGTTCCGCAAGGACGCGCAGGACGTGCTGCTCGCCGAACTTGATTTTCGATTCCAACCGGTCGAAGGGCTGCTCGATGCCCTTCGCACCCAGGCCACCAGGACCCCATGACCCGATTCCTTCAATACGCTGTGTTTGCCGCCGGCCTGGCCGTCGTCGGCTGGGTGGGCGCCGGATACATCGGCACCAACACGCTGGCGCTGGCCGTCACCTTGATCGTCGGCGCCTTCTACATCATGGGCGCGCTGGAGCTGCACCGCTTCCAGCAGGCGACCGCCACGCTGACCGGGGCCGTCTCCGGCCTGTCCGCCCCGCCCGACAACCTGGGCGCATGGCTCGACCGCCTGCATCCCTCGCTGCGCAACGCCGTGCGCCTGCGCATCGAGGGCGAGCGCGTGGGCCTGCCCGGCCCGGCGCTGACGCCGTATCTCGCCGGCTTCCTGGTGCTGCTGGGCATGCTGGGCACCTTCGTCGGCATGGTGGTCACGCTCCGAGGCACCGGCATCGCGCTCGAAAGCTCGACCGACCTGCAGACCATCCGCGATTCGCTCTCGGCCCCCGTCAAGGGCCTCGGCCTGGCCTTCGGCACCTCGGTGGCCGGCGTGGCCGCATCGGCCATGCTGGGCCTGGCCTCGGCCCTGAGCCGCCGCGAAAGGCTGCAGGCCGCGCAACTGCTCGACACGAAGATCGCCACCGTACTGCGCGTCTTCTCGCAGACGCACCAGCGCGACGAATCCTTCAAGCTGCTGCAGCAGCAGGCCCACGCCATGCCCGAGCTGGTCGGCCAGCTGCAGGCCATGATGCTGGCGATGGAGCGGCAGAGCCAGGCGCTGAACGAGCGCCTCGTCGCCGGCCAGGACAGCTTCCACAGCAAGGCCGAAGCCGTCTACGGCAACCTCGCCGCTTCCGTCGACCAGTCGCTGAAGCACAGCCTGACCGAGAGCGCGCGCGTCGCGGGCGCGGCGATCCAGCCCGTGGTCGAAGCCACCATGGCCGGCATCGCACGCGAAACCGTCGCGCTGCACGACACCATTTCGAAGACGGTGCAGCAGCAGCTCGACGGCCTCTCCGGCCGCTTCGAGGCCACCACCACCCACGTGGCCGACACCTGGAAGAGCGCGCTCGCCGAGCACCAGCGCACCAGCGAAACACTTGCCGGCGACATGCGCGGCTCGCACGACCAGTTCGCCCAGAGCTTCGAGCAGCGCTCGACCGCGCTGGTGGACGCCGTGTCCGCCCGCCTCGAAAGCGCCGTCGGCAAGGTCTCCAGCACCTGGGACAGCGCCCTGGCCCGGCATCAGCAGGTCAGCGAGAAGCTCTCCGGCGATGCGCACCAGGCCCTGTCGACCGCTGCGGCCGCCTTCGAACGGCACTCCGCATCGCTGCTTCAATCCGTCGATCAATCGCACGCGAAGTTGCAGGCCGAGCTGGCATCGCGCGACGAACAGCGCCTTGCCGCCTGGACCCAATCGCTCACCGCCATGGCCGCATCGCTGCAGCAGGAATGGCAGCAGGCCGGCACGCACAGCGCAGGCCAGCAGCAGCAGCTTCTCGACGCCATGACGCAGACCGCCCGCGAGATGACGGCGCAGACCGAAGCGCACGCGAAGAACACCATCGCCGAAATCGCGAAGCTGCTGCATGCCGCATCGGAAGCGCCGCGCGCCGCGGCCGAGATCGTGTCGCAGATGACGCTGCGCGACGAACAGCGCCTCTCGGCCTGGACGCAGTCGCTCGCGGACATGACCGCGTCGCTGCGCCAGGAGTGGCAACAGACCGGCGAGCACAACGCGAGCCAGCAGCAACAGCTGCTCGACACCATGGCGCAGACCGCTCGCGAGATGTCGGCCCAGCACGAAGCGCACGCGAAGAACACCATCGCCGAGATCGCGCAACTGCTGCAGGCGGCGGCCGAAGCACCGCGCGCCGCTGCCGAGATCGTGTCGCAGATGACGTCGCGCGACGAACAGCGCCTCTCGGCCTGGACGCAGTCGCTCACCGATATGGCCGCATCGCTGCGCCAGGAATGGCAGCAGGCCGGCGAGCACAGCGCGAGCCAGCAGAAGCAGCTGGTCGACACCATGGCGCAGACCGCGCGCGAGATGTCGGCCCAGTCCGAGGCGCATGCGAAGAGCACCGTCGCCGAAATCGCACAGCTGCTGCAGGCTGCAGCGGAAGCGCCGCGCGCCGCGGCCGAAGTGATCACCGAGCTGCGCCAGAAGCTCGCCGACGGCATGGCCCGCGACAACGCGATGCTGGAAGAGCGCAGCCGCATCCTCGAAACGCTCTCCACCCTGCTCGACGCGGTGAACCACGCTTCCACCGAGCAGCGCACCGCCATCGACACGCTGGTGTCGGCGTCGGCCGAGATGCTGGAGCGCGTGGGCAGCCGCTTCACCGAGCGGGCCGATGCCGAGTCCGAGAAGATGGCCTCCGTTGCCGCGCAGATCACCGGCAGCGCCGTCGAGGTGGCCAGCCTGGGCGAAGCCTTCGGCCTTGCGGTGCAGCTCTTCAGCCAGTCGAACGACAAGCTCGCGGGCCACCTGCAGCGCATCGAAGGCGCGCTGGGCAAGTCCATCGCGCGCAGCGACGAGCAGCTGGCCTACTACGTCGCGCAGGCGCGCGAGGTGATCGACCTGAGCATCATGTCGCAGAAGCAGATCGTCGAAGACATGCAGCAGATCGCCAACCGGCAGCAGCAACTGCAGCCTCAGCAAGCGCCCGCGGACAGCGAAGCATGATCCGCGACGACATCGAGGCCGGCTTCGACGAACCGGGCGTGCCCGTGTGGGCCGTGTTCGGCGACCTCATGGCCGGCCTGCTCGGCGCCTTCGTGCTGATACTGGTGTGCGCGATCGGCATGCAGCTCGAACTCGCTTCGAAGCTGGAAACCGAAGTCAGGCAACGGCAGGCCGAAGCCAAGCGCCTGCAGACGCTCGAGCAGGCCCTGGCCGCGCCGCTCGCGGCGGGCCGAGTGACCCTGAACAACGGCCGCATCGGTATCAGCGGCAACGTGCTCTTCGCCTTCAACTCCGCCGAGCTGCAGCCCGAAGGCCGTCAACTGCTCAAGAGCCTTGCGTCCCCGCTGACCAGCTACCTCAAGTCGCGCGACGAGATCCTGATGGTGAGCGGCTTCACCGACGACCGGCAGATGCGCGACAACGCGCGCCAGTTCGCCGACAACTGGGAGCTCTCGGCCCAGCGCGCGCTGACCGTGACGCGCGCGCTGATCGAATCAGGCGTTCCGTCGTCGTCGATCTTCGCGGCTGCGTTCGGCTCCGAGCAGCCCGTCGCATCGAATGCCGACGCCGACGGCCGGTCGAAGAACCGGCGCGTGGAAATGGCGCCCACGCCGCGCCCCTCCAGCAGCGCGAACGCGAAGCCCCGTGACTGAGGCCGAAGGCAGCGAAGCCGCACGCGACATCGGCGCGATGGTCGCTGCCGCCCTCTCACGCGGCGAGCAGCGCTTCGACCCCGTGCGCTTCCGCTTCATCGAGGCGATGGCGAAGCGTGCCAGCGCGCACGGCGGCGAGGCGCGGCGCATGCTGGACGACAAGGTGGCGACGCTTCTTGCGGCCTATGACGAAGATAGGACGAAGGCGCAGCCCACAAGCACCGTGGAGCAGGAAGCCGCTACAGAGCCCAGTCCGTTCGCGAAACTCGCCGAACATATCGCGCGCCATGCACCGATGCCCGGCAATGCCCCGGCTGCACCCGCTACTGCAGCAAAGGCCGGAGCCGCCACCAAGGCCTCTGCTGCGCCTCCCGCGCCCGAACTCAAATCGATTCGCTACTTTCAGAGCACCTGGTCCAAGCTCAGCGCCGACCGGCGCCTGACGCAATCGCTGTCGAAGGTGCCCGAGAACGCGGGCCCGCTCAACTCGCACCACCTCGTGCACCGCTCGCTCACGCTGATGCACAACCTGTCGCCGGAATACCTCAACCGGTTCATGGCGTATGTCGATGCGCTGTCGTGGGTGGATCAGCTGAACGCCGGCAGTGGCGCTGCTGCAGCCGCACCAGCGAGCGCGACAGGCTCACGCGGCGAGCCTGCGAAGAAGAGCAGCAGAAGCAAATCGAGCTAAGGCCTGCGCGCCTGCACCGTCTGGCGCGACCAGTACACACCATCGAGCCGATCCAGCCGCACCACGCCGCCAGTCGAAGGCGCATGCACGAAGCGGCCACCGCCCACATAGATGCCCGCATGCGAGGGCGTGGACGAGCCGAAGAGCACGAGATCGCCGGTGCGAAGCTCCGACACCGGCACCGGGCTGCCGAAGCCCGTCATGCGCGCCACCGTCCTGGGCGGCGATTCGCCCACGCTGTTGAGATACACGTAGCCGATGAGGCCGCTGCAGTCGAAGCCGCCGTCGGGCGTGTTGCCGCCGTAGCGGTACGGCGTGCCCACCAGGCCCAGTGCATGGATCGCGATGCTGTTCGATTGTTCGGGCGTCAGCGAGCTGCTGACCGCGGGCCCTGTCGCACCGCCCTGACGTGGCCCCGATGGCCCGGCGCAGCCCACGATGAGAAGACAGAACCCGATGGAAGAGAGAAGACGCAGCAGCCAGCGCTGCAATGCGGAGGAGGAAGAAGAAAAAGAAGTCGGCGTTGTCGGCACAGCAGGCGCGTGGTCGTGCATGTCGGAGGGCTGGGCTTGTGAACGTGCACAAACTCTAGCGCGGAATGCCGCTGTTTCCTGAAGATGCCGGCCCTCCGCGGCCCGCACTGCTGCGCGGGCGCCACGGAGGGAATGAGGGAAGGAAGACGGAAGGCTTACTCGGCCGCGGGCGCGTTGACCGCGTCTTTCAGCGCCTTGCCGGCGGTGAACTTGGGAGCCTTGCTGGCCTTGATGGTCATCTTCTCGCCCGTCGAGGGGTTGCGCCCTTCACGCTCGGGGCGGCTGGCAACGGCGAAAGTGCCGAAGCCGATCAGTTGCACCGTGTCGCCCTTTGCCAGGGCACGCGACAGGTTGTCGATGGCGGAGTCGAGCGCGCGAGCGGCATCGGCCTTGCTGAGGTTGGTGTCCGTGGCGATGGCGGCGATGAGGTCGGTCTTGTTCAAAACGGATGGTCTTTCTTGCTTGGATCAAACGGTGGAAAAAACGGTGGCGCGAATGCACACCGGGCTTGAATGTAATCGCGCTCGCGGGAAGCGATGGAGCGCCGATGCGTTTCAAAAGTGAAACATCGTGATCGATGCACGGGAGTGCATAGGAATCGGGCACCAGAGCGAGCAACGCGAAGACGTTGCCCGCCGCGCGCATCGCGCCAAATGCCCTTCAGCGCTGCGCACCCTTCTTGGTGCGCGAGCGCCGATATAGCCAGTTGCCGAAGACTCCGCCGGCGACGACACAAAGGGCCTGCACCAGCAAGGCGATCATGAAGGAATCGGAGAGGTCGTACTCGCTGCGCGCCATGTTCATCTCGTACCAATGGCCGATGGCGACCAGGATGAAGTTGGAGACGAGGCCGAGCAGCAATGCGCCTGCAGCGATGAAAAGAATTCGAACGACGAGACTCATGGGATGTACCAGAACCAGATGGCTTCTGCCTTTCTCATGTCAGTTGCCCATCCTTCAATCGACAAATGCCAATGGATACGAAACCAGGAAGAAAACTTGGTCAAGCGCGAGCCATTCCACAGATCGATGTGGTCTCCTTGCCGCCCTTCACCCCAGTAGTTCTGGATGAAGATGATTCCGGTGCGGCCTGCAATCTTCTCGAATCCTTCCTTGCCTGAGTATTTTTCGGTTCGATACAACAGCCCCGCTGCTGGCGAGTCGAGCCAGCTTGCAAGTTCCTGCGCGCGGATCGGGTATCTGGGCTTGTCCTTCTGCCATGAATAGACTCCCTTGAAAGACCGCATATCCATGGCAGACCGAATGAAGGCTGCTCCCACATCGATCGCGCACTGATCCGTATAGACCTTTTCATCCAGCAACGTATCGTCGCCCCTGATTTTTGGATGATTGGCCCAAAGCGTTGCAAACGTCGGCATTGATTCCCCCTGTTAGTTCTTCTTGGTCTCACCCTCCGATATTGAAGAGTGAGCGGGGCAGGGTACCTGATCTCAAAGAACATCCAGTGAAATCAGGGACATCAGAAAACCTAAATCCAGCTTGCAAGCATCGGCTACATGCAGTGAAGAATCAGGGCGAGCCAAAGACCAGCAATAGATTGTTCGCAGGCATCACATGCCTCTCCCGCAACACAAGCCCCACCCGCTGCGCCTCCGCGGCCACATCCTCGATACGCCGTATCCCCCACGCAGCATCCCGCCCACGCAAGTCCTCATCGAACGCTAGGTTGCTCGGCGCCGTCGCCACTTCATCCTCGAAGTAAGGCCCATACGTGACCAGCACCCCACCAGGACGCAGATGCCGCGCAGCCCCTTGCATCAGGCCGACGCACGCGGCCCAGGGCGCGATGTGGATCATGTTCGCGCAGTAGATCGCATCGAACTTCTCCCCTCCTTCAGCGAAGGCGAAACCCTGCGATGGCCATCGGGATGCCGTCACGTCGAGCAGAAGCGGCGCGCGAAGGTTGGGCAACGCGGCCTGCTCGACTCGGGCGGCAATCCCAGGCAATGCGCGCGCATCGGCATCAGTAGGCTGCCAGGTCCATCCACTCAACGCCGTGGCGAACGAGACGGCATGCTGGCCCGGGCCGGATGCGATCTCCAGCATGGCGCCCTGTTCGCCGAGGATGCCGGCCAGTGCATCGAGGATGGGCTGCTTGTTGCGTTCGGCGGCGGGGCTGTGGGGAAGGTCTGGCATTTGGGAAGGCACCTGAACGGGGTGAATGGGAGCGAGTACGCCGGAGCGAGCAAGAATATTCGAATGACTGGCGAAGATGCCCGGAAATTCGATGCGGCATATAACAATGCACTCCAGCCGCCCCGCTCCATTGCAGCGACGGGCCCCTGCCCGGCGGGCCATCCATCATCAGCCCGCGCCCATCTTTCACAAGGACCCGACAGACATGACCATCGAAACACAAGACGACGTCATCGCCCTCAAGCGCATCGGCCGCATCGTTTCGCTGACGCTGCAGCGCATGCTCGACGCGGCGGAACCCGGCATGACCACGCGCGAGCTCGACCTGATCGGCCAGCGGCTGTTGGAGGAGCACGGTGCGCGGTCTGCGCCGAAGCTCACATACAACTTTCCGGGCTCGACCTGCATCAGCATCAACGAAGAGGCCGCGCACGGCATTCCCGGTGACCGCATCATCCGGGCCGGCGACGTGCTGAACGTCGACGTGTCGGCCGAGCTCGGCGGCTACTTCGCCGACACCGGCGGAACCACCGTGGTGCCGCCCACCACTCCGCAGAAAACCCGCCTGTGCCACGCCACCCGCACTGCGCTGGCCGAAGCGATGAAGACCGCCAGGGCCGGGCAGCCGATCAACCGTATCGGCGCCGCCATCGAGCGCACTGCGAAGGCGTACGGTTTCAAGATCATCGAGAACCTCGCGAGCCACGGCGTCGGCCGGGCGCTGCACGAGGAGCCCGAGCACATTCCCGGCTACTTCGACCCTTCGGACACGCGCACGCTGCACGAAGGCATGGTCATCACCATCGAGCCCTTCCTGTCGACCAAGAGCCGCATCGTCACCGAGGCTTCCGACGGCTGGACGCTTGCGGGCGCGAACGGCAACCTGTCGGCGCAGTACGAGCACACGATGATCATCACCAAGGGTGCGCCCATCGTCGTGACCCAGCACTGACGAAAGACGAAACAAGCAGGCGCCACGGACGGCGCCGCTGCTCACCTACCCCGCCGCCACGATCACATGCGCCTGGATCTTGCCGGCCACCGGGCCTTCGCCATGGCGGCTGGCAATGACCTGCGCCGCCCGGTCCGTCGCCGCCTGGAGCGCGCCGGCATCGCGCGCCTCGATCTCGTTGCGCAGCGGCGTTCCCTGGCAATAGGCGGTGGCAACGTCGCGCGCCGAGGGTGAGCGGCTCGTCTTCTCGCGCGTCTCGATCTCGATGCTGGTGAAGCCCGCGCGGCTCACGTCGCTGCGGATCAGCGCGATGTCGTGATAGCCGTGCGGCGTGCGAGCCAGGAAGCGCGGAGGGTCTTGCGGAAAGATTTCCGCGACGGCGCTGGTTACCTCGTCGGCAAAGGCGTTGTCCTCGATGCGGTCCCACACGGTGAACACAAAGCGCCCACCCGGCCTCAGCACGCGGCGCGCCTCGGCATAGCCGGCGGTGCGGTCGGGGAAGAACATCGCGCCGAACTGGCAGAAGACGACATCGAACGAGGCGTCTTCGAACGGCAGCTTGAGCGCGTCGGCCTGCTGCCATTCGATGTCGATGCCGCTGCTGTCGCCCTGACGAGTGGCGGCGTAGTCGAGCATGGGCTGGTTGAGGTCGGTCACCACGTAGCGCGTGCCGGTGCGCAGCCTGGGCGCCAGCGCTCGCGTGACCACGCCGCTGCCGGCGGCTGTTTCGAGGACCGCGCCGGGGGAGAAGCCGGCGACCAGCTCGGCCGTGTCTGCGGCGTAGGCCTCGAAGATCAAGGGGACCATGAGCGTGTCGTAGAGCTTGGGGATCGAGCCTGCGAAGAGCTTGTCGCTTTCGGTCATGGGTGGCTCCTTGGAAGTGGGACTGCGGGCGCCCTGTTCGAGTTACCCAGCTCCAGTTCGGGGCAGGCGGCCTCGACTGGTGCGCTGCCTGATCGAGCATCGGCTGCGTTGTGCGATGGTGGCCCTCTCTGAAGGCCTCGTCAACGGCGCGGCAAATGGGCCTACCGCCACCCGCGCTCGCCCGAAGAGACCACGGTGGCCGTGCTCGGCCTGGGCCACCTCGGCGCCATGGCCGCGACCGAAGTGCAGCGCCAGGGCTTCAGAACGCTGGGCTGGTCGCGCAGCCATCGGCTGATCGAAGGCGTGGAATGCTTCTCGGGCATGGAGACGCTGGACACCGTGCTCTGCCAGGCCGACATCGTCGTGCTGATGCTGCCGCTCACGCCGCACACCAAAAGCCTTTTCGACCGAGCACGGCTGGAGCGCCTGCGGCCCGGCGCCGCCTTCGTGAACGTGGCCCGCGGGGCGCTGGTCGATCAGGCGGCGCTCACTGCGCTGCTACAGAGCGGGCATATCGGCAGTGCGACGCTCGATGTGTTCGAGCGGGAGCCGCTGCCTTCCGATGATCCGCTGTGGGGCATGCCGCAGGTGCTGATCACGCCGCATCTGGCTTCGGTTGCGATTCCCTCCTCTTCTGCGCGGCAGGTTGCGGCGAACATCTTGCGTGTGGCGGAGGGGGAAGAGTCAATGGATGTGGTTGATCCGGGGCGGGGGTATTGAGGGTTTGCGTCGAGAGGGCCAGCAGAGTGGGCGTGCCCTGTTCAACGTCGCGATGCGGAAGGGCTTAGCGCGAAGGCCCGTCGAAGAAGAAGCGCGTCGTGGCCATCATCCGCACGTTCTTCGTCGAGTTGACCGATGGCGTGTGCAGCACGCGCAAGTCCATCAGGAACACGTCGCCTGCGCGGCCGGACATTTCGATGATCTCGATACCTAGCCGATGCAGGTTGCCCCTCAGGTCGCCGGGGGTCTTCAGCACTTCGCGCAGTCGTGAGGACGTGGGCATGCCCTGTGTGTCGACGCGATGCGAGCCGGCCAGTGCCAGCGTTGCGCCGCCTCCTGGGGCTACGTCGTCGATGAGGAAGAAGGCCTGGATTCCGGGTAACGGGCCTTTGGGGTTTGCGGCGATGTCGACGTGCCAGTTCAGGTTTTCGAGGGTCGAAGCGCCTTGGTTGGGTGGGGACAGGAGCAGTTGGGTTTCTTGAATCGCTGACGGAGGGCGCCCGCCTAGACGAGTGATGCAGTCGATCAGCTCGGGCGTGGACAGCGCTTCGTGCAAGCCTGGAACTTTGACGAGCGCCGACAGCTTTCCGATCTGTTGGAAGACAGGGAGCTTTTGCAAAGAGCTCGCCGAACCTTGTCCTCCTCGCCGCGAACTCAGTCGATTCACCTCATCGTGCAACTGCCCCCTGATAGCCGTAATCTGCTTCTTTAGATGGAAGCCTTCCAACGGCAGATACCCGTTCCCGAAGAGGAAGTTGGCTTGAACTAGGTTCATTGCTTTTCCACTGGAGAAGCCATCAGTGAACTCGATCCGGAGAAGACCAAGATCCGGCGCGGCTGGGGTCTTTGCCAAGGTGAATGATGTTCTCGATTGCAGTCAGATAGCAGTAGCAACTCCTCGCTAGCTAATGGATAGATCCCATAGAGAGCAGCCTTTTCTGCCGGAAGGCAAATGCCCAACATCGAAGCCAGAACTCACAGGCCCACGACCCTATTCCAGTCCGCTATGTACATGTAAATGCGATGAAACTCACTCGGAAGGAGCATCCGATTATGAGCAATGAAGTGCCGACACTTTTCTAACTCATCCATTCGCTGCTTCAACCAATGCTGACTCGGGAAAATGCCTTCGAAACAAGTCCACTTCTCCACGATGATTGTGGAAAGATGACCAAAGTCCATGTATCCAAGGATGTCGCCCTTTTCCCCTTCCAACCAAGAATCTCCTTGAGAGTCCCTTTGCCGGTCTTCGGAGTACTTCTTGGCTCGCTGAGGGAGCTTACTGGCCCACTCGGGCCCTTCCTTTTCTTCTAACGTTTCACGAATTAAGGCTCGAACCGAGTTCTCAAAGCAGTGCAGGACCACATAAAGTCGCCCCATCTCAATAGCTCGGTTTCGGATCGCCAACCCAAAAGGTGCGATCGCTTCCGAGAGTAGGCGCTCCTCCGCCTGCCCGATCTCTGCTCCGATCTGAATACCCGCTGCCTGAAACTGTGTGGCTTCAGACTCAAGCATTAGCCCGCGAAACAAGAAATCCCTGAGGTCTTTCAGATCCTTACTCAAGGAGATGCTCCTTCAAAGATCGAAAGATAGCGTTGTACACCTCTATGTCTTTGGTAGCTGGAAGGTGAATCTGAATGTTGTAGTGCAGGCTCGTGCCTGTGCGACGTGCTGACTCCTTCCTAGCCTCGGTCTGAACCTCGAGCTTTTCCTCCTCAAGCGGGGACGATCGCTCATTTCTTGGGGGAGGAGCTGGGGTCGCAACGTCATCGAGGTCAGCCAGCGGCAAGAGCGAGAAGAATGTGCTCGCCATCAGTTTGGCCATTCTGTCCGTCGTGTTGTGCGCACTCTTGAATTTGCCCTCAAACAGTACCTTATCGTTCTCTGTTGGCTTCGCCCGAAGCACAAAGAGATCGCGATACGCTTCTTTCATTCCTTGGCCTAGAACGCGCCGAGCGGTCTGATCGTCACTCCTGTAATCGTGATACCTTGGAGTAGGCTTCCCATCCGCCGTTAAAAATCCCAGTGCTTTCAACAATGGCAGGAACAGCCGGTGATTAGAAGAAGTAAACCCTAGGTCTTTCAGGTGTTGAGTCGTAAATTGACTTGGTGCCTGACCCTGTTTGATTTCTCTGAACAGATCCTTAATCTGCCCTAGGGTTTGTACATATACGTCCGTCAGTGCCATGAATCCTCACCTCCGAGAAGTTTTTTAGCTAATAGGCCGATTGTTCAAACGGGAAGCGTACAGGTATAGCAGATCTGTAAACCTTGACCAAGCTCGAAACCCGCTATTGGAGATAGCTCGCAGACCGGCAAACAGCTTATCAGTCCTATCCCAGCACACGCCTTTGAGACGGAAGACGGCCATCCGAGCGACGACGGACCAGAAACGCTGCAAAGCGAAGACTCGCAGGGGGCACCAAGGACCGCAGTGAGGGCCAAGCGAGCTTGAGGAACGTGACGGCCTCAACCCTCAACTAACCAGACTTTTCCCGAAAGGTCTTGTAGCCTCCTGCATCAATCAGGAGCACTCCAACGCAGTTCCTCCCGACCCGTCTCCCACTACTTCCTGGAACCATCCGTCCCCAGCTCCGTAGAAGCACCAGAGCAGCGAGTTCAACTTCTCCAGCTTGTTCTCTAGAAGGCCGAACGGGACCAAGTCATGGTCCCGTCCGCAACTGCTTTGAGGCCCCTCAGAGCCGTTGATCGCTCGCAATAGTCAGAAGACAAGTCCTCGCCCAGTCTGCGTGATCGGGGTCTGGTGTCATCTCGGGATTGAAGTACCACTCATAGAAGTCAGCGGCTATGGCCGGAAATCGGTCGTAGTCCCATGCCGAGTCGTCCGAATAGATGATTCCGTCAGTCAATTCAGCCAGCGAGGCGGCGATGATTCCGTAGGCGAGATTGATGATTGCAGGCTGGCCAACGCTGCGTCGAAAGGACCAGTAGTGCCCTTTGGCCAAGCAAGATTCGATGCGAGATCGTTCGGTCCTTGCTCGCTCATTCGTTTCGAGCAATTCGCGCCACATCGTCCAGTCAATCTCTTCGACTTTCCTGTAGCTGACGTCGGTCCCACCCAGCACCCCTGGAACATGAAACCAGCCGTACTGGCCTCTTTGCCAGATCATCTCGTCGTCGGGCGTGATTGGTACCTCCTCGTGGCTTCTGTGATGTCTCACCTCGACTCTCAGTTCAGGACGTACATCAATGCCATGACGGCGGAGTCGCTCCGCAAGTCGCGTCGAAGCCAGTTCGATCAGCTCGCCAAATTTCGGAGTTTCCGCAGTTCCGGAATAGACATCAAACGTGGTCGACATAGATGCCCTCGCGCAGTTGTCTTCCTATCTTCCCCAAGTCCAATTTCATCTCGCTCCTCCGTTCTCCTGAAACAACTCCACAGCCTCCCGCGCCAAATCCGAAGCAATCCAAAGCAGATTCTCCCGATGCGCCTCCCCCGCATCCTGGAACCATCCGTCCCCGGCGCCGTAGAAGCACCAGAGCAGCGAGTTCAGCTGCTCCAGCTTGTTCTCCAGTAGACCGGCCGGGTCCCGTGTCGTGGTGGTCGCGTCCGCAGATGCCGGCTTTCCTGCGCCGGCCATAATTCGTTTAGCCATTTGGTGTGCTCGCTTTCCAAAGTTTGTGCACGTCATGTGGTTAGACGGTCAAGGTGTTCGCGCACCTTGGCCGTCGCCTTTTGCGCCTCACGTTCGCGTCGATGCAAGTCGCACCGACAGCCCGCCGCAAGGCAATGCGGTTTCACTCAAGAGAGGTCTTCGTGTGCTCTGCCCTCCATGCCCACTTGGTGGGTCGTTCAACCACAGGGGCATTCACTGTATAGAAGACCAGGCTGCGCAGAAGTGACTTTCTGCCCAGAACCTGTCGATTCCTTCGCTTGATCGCGAGGCGGCGGCGCCAGTCCACAAAGCGCTGACAGTCGCGGCGTCGATCAGCGAAAAAGAGGCTGCAGAAGCGGCTGCGTCAGCTCAGGAATCGCGCCCGAATTCGCGCGCATGTTCCACCGCGTACTTGATGAGCTCGGCCTGCCCCTCGATGCCCAGGCGGCGCTTGATGCTCTGCCGGTGCGCCTCCACGGTGCGCACGCTCAGGCCCAGATCGCGGGCGATCTGCTTGCTCGATTCGCCTCGGCCCAGCGCCGAAAGAATCTCGCTCTCGCGCGGGGTGAGCAAGGGCCTGGGCTCCTGCGTGCGGAAGAGTTTTTTCGACACGGCCGGGCTCAGGAATGTGCCGCCGGCCGACACGGCCTCGATGGCCGCGACGATCTCGGCCGCGGGCGCGTCTTTCAGCACGTAGCCGCGTGCGCCCACCTGCAGGGCCTTCTGCACGTACTCGGGGTTGTCGTACATGCTGAGCATCACGATGTGCGGCGCGCCCTGGCGTTGCAGCAGCAGCGCCGCGAGCTCGATGCCGTTCATGTCCTTCATGCCGACGTCCATCAGCATGAGGTCGGGCCGCACGCTTTCCACCAGCTCCAGCGCTTCGGCGGCGCTGCCGGCTTCGCCGACGATCTCCAGGTTGGGCATGGAGCCGAGCCTTGCGCGCAGGCCGTCGCGCACCAGCGGGTGGTCGTCCACCAGGAAGAGGCGGACCGTTGTCGTTGCGGGTGTCGAAGGGGGCGTCGTGGGCTTGGGTGCGGTCGTCATGCTGCTGCTGTCTGCGCCTTCGCGCTGCGGGCCGGCACTTCGGCTTCGATGGATGTGCGCCCGGCGTTGCTGCACATGGTGAGCCGCCCGCCGATAGCCTCCATGCGCTCGCGCATGTTGCGCAGGCCGATGCCGCGCCGGGGGTCGAGCTGCACGGCCTGAATGTCGAAGCCGGTGCCGTCGTCGCTCACTTCGAGGCGCACGCCTTCCTCTTCGTCGAAGCTCAGCGCAATGTGCACGTGCTGTGCCCTGGCGTGCTTGCGCACGTTGGTCAGCGCCTCTTGCGTGAGGCGGAAGAGCGCGGTCTTCACCTCGGGCTGCAGCTCGAAGGATTCGCCGCCCACCATCATCGATGCATCGACGCCGCCGCCCTCTTCCCTGAACTCGTCGACCAGCCGTTCCAGCGCGGCGGGCAGGCCCAGGGTGTCGAGCAGTGCGGGGCGCAGGCGGTGCGATATGCGGCGCACTTCTATCAGCGAATCGTTGAGCCGCTGCAGCGCCTTCACCAGCGCGGGCGGCGTGGGCTGCTGCTTGCGTTCGAGCGACTCGACGGCCGATTCGATCAGCAGTTTGGCCGACACCAGCGTCTGGCTGGTGCCGTCGTGCAGCTCGCGCGCGAGATGGCCGCGCTCTTCTTCCTGCGACTGCACCACGCGGCGCGCGAGCAGCCGCAGCTTGGCCTCTGCCGTGCGGTGCTCGCTCAGGTTCAGCAGCAGGCCGGCAGCACTGACCACGCCGAGGCACAGCGCGGCAATACCGGCAATCCACAGCAGCGTGGCCGTGACGTTGGCGTTCATCTGCCGGTCGAGGGTGTCCATGGTCGACTGGATGTCGTCGAGGTACAGGCCGGTGCCGACCATCCAGTTCCATCGCGGCAGCGCGGTCACGTAGCCGAGCTTGGGCGCCATCTGCGCGCTCGAAGGCTTGCGCCATTCGTATTCGACGTAGCCGCCGCCTTTTTCTTTCGCGCCCTTGATCAGCTCCTGGATGGTGTAGCGCCCGTGCGAATCGCGCAGCTCCCAGAGGTTCTGCCCCACCAGCTCGGGCTGGCGCGAATGCATGAGGGAGTTGCCCTCCAGGTCGTAGACGAAGAAGTAGCCGTCGTCGCCGTAGTTGAGCGCGGCCAGCCGGCGCAGCGCCTCGTTGCGGGTGGCCTCGTCGTCCTGGCCTGACTCGTACAGCGGCAGCAGGTTGCTCACCGCCAGGTCGACGTAGCTGCGCAGCTCGCTGCGGCGCTGGGCCATGTAGCTGCGCTCGATGAGAGCACGCTCGCGCGCGGCCAAGTCGTGCTCCTGGTGGCGCACCGCCAGCGCCACCAGCACCAGTGCGATGAGCAAGGGTGCGACGGCCAGGGCGACGATCTTGGTGCGGAGGTTCATCGGGTGGCAAGGCTACCACCGCGCCTCCGGGGTCGGATCAGCTGCCTACGGCTGCCGGAGCGGCTACCCGCTTGAACTCCGTTGCGTAGTAAAGCAGCGCCAGCACCACATACCCGCCACCCAGCAGGCACAGCCCGCTCCACCCGTGAAAGGCATACACCGCCGCCGCGATGCCCGATGCCACCGCCGCGCAGATGAAGATGAAGGTCATGAACAGGCCGTTGAGCCGGCCGCGCAGTTCGGGCGCGAGCATGAAGAGGCTGCGGAAGTTGAGCACCTGGCACAGCTGCACCGCGCCATCGAGCAGGATGCCGGCCGCGACCAGGCCGGCCAGCGAGCGGTAGTGCATGGAGACGGCGCCCAGCACGAAGGAGAAGAGCGCGACCGCGATGGCTCCGCCGGTGGCGGGGCGCGTCCATCCCCGGTCGGCCAGCCGGCCTGCCACCGGTGCCAGCAGCGCGCCCGCCGCGCCGGCCAGCGCGAAGAGCGCGATGCCGCGCTGGCCCATACCGAACTCGTGCACCAGCGCGAGCGGCACGGCCGTCCAGAAGGCCTGGAAGGCGGAGAACATCATTCCCTGGTAGAAGCCGCGGCGGCGCAGCAGCGGCGTGTTCATCACGATGCCGGGCAGCGAGGCCATGGTGCGCGCATAGCCCACCGAAGCATGCGGGTGGCGCTGCGGCAGCGCGCGCCACAGCACGGCGATAAGGGTGGCCATCAGCACTGCCGACACCCAGAACACCGCGCGCCAGCCCAGCGCGGAAGCCACCACGCTGGCGAAAGGCCGCGCCAGCATGATCCCGCCCAGCAGGCCGGCCATGATGTTGCCGACCACCTTGCCGCGCGTGGCCTCGGGCGCGAGGTGCGAGGCGAAGGGCAGCAGCACCTGGGCCGCGACCGCGCAGGTGCCCACCACGAAGGAAGCCGCCAGGAAGGTGACGGCCGAGTTCGACAGCGCAATGCCCACCAGCCCGATCACCGCGCCGAAGAGCGCACCCACGATGAGCCGGCGGTTCTCGACCACGTCGGCCAGCGGCACCAGCAGCAGCAGGCCGGCGCCGTAGCCGAGCTGGGTGAGCGTCATGATGAGCCCGGCCAGGCCGGCGTGAAGCTGCAGCGTGTCGGAGATGGGGCCGATGAGCGGCTGGGCGTAGTAGATGTTGGCCACGCACAGGCCGCAGGCGACGGCGAAGACCAGCGTGAGGGCCGGGCTGAGGCCGGGTGCGGCGGGGTGGGCGGAATGAGCGGAGTCAGCGGCTTGCGCCGTCGAGGATGGAGAAGACACGGAGGGATCCCGGTTTGCGAGAGGGCTTGCTTCAGGGTTAACCCGAAGGCCGGGCACCATAGCACGCGGGGCGGGTTTCTGCAGGCGCGGGCCTTGTGCGGTAGGCGCGCGGTGATCCCGTCTTGAGCCGGCCCCAGAGTCCATGACGGTGGTGTCCGCCAAGAGTCAGGATTGCATGGAACTCAACGACCCGCGGCCACTGTGCAGCCGCAGTCCCTTGTGCGTTCAGCGCGGGTGGTCCATGGAGCCCGATGAATCCTCGTGGGTGGAGGGCTCGAGCGCAGGCAGCAGGGGCGTCACTATCTCAGCAACCCGCCGGGCGTTGCCGATGCCGATCTCGCGCATCGGGCCGGACAGCCGCGTGTCTGCGGCGGCTGACAACCAGAAGGCGTGCGAGGCACGGAACGCCTGCTCCCACACGTCGGACCTGGCTCCCAGGGATTGGAACGACGGGGTGACCAGCCTCAACTCCGGCTCGATGCCGCCGCCTACGGGCGCATACATCATCGGGAGCATGTCATAGGCCGGAGACACGTCACGGGGCTGGCCGTGCGCATCGGTCATGAGGGAGAGATTTTCGAAATGGCGATCGCCGTTGCCAATCAACTCCGAGAAGGCTGTCAGGACGAGGACCTTGCGTACGGAATCCGCCCCGAGAATCGCCGCCTCTTCGCATCGCTGAGCGAATGCCGGCCAGTTGTCCCTCATGCCGAACAGTTCGTCGTCGATCGCGCCGGCGGAAATCATGCCCCGTCGTCCAAAGCGGCCCACTCGATCAAAACGCTCGACTTCGAGAAACCCATACCCGTCGCTTTCAAAATAGTGCGCTGACGCGGCCTCGATGCCGGCCTCTTGCAGCGCACGCAACGCCAGCTCCTCCAGGACAAGCATCTCCGATGATCTGGTCCCGACGCGGGCGAACTTCACAATGAGATGGCCGCGCGTTTCGGTTTCGCATGTGAACTTGGGTTGCTCGCCGCCTGCGCTGCTGCCAGCGCCTGTTTGGGTCGTGGAAGTCGCAAGTTGTGGATAGACCCGGGCAATGTCTGCGCTCGCGATCGGCGCGACCTGTCGGGATGCCATGTGCGTGGCGAACGAATTGGCTCCCCACATGAGAGATCCCGGTACGTCCGAGCCCATGGAGCAAAGAAACTTCACGCGGTGATCGTCGGACCAGTCCCGCAAGGATGCAGGCACCCCCAGCTCCGCGGCAACCACCTTTGCGATCCGCGCGCCCAGGTAGCCCGATGGCGCCGCGAACGCCATGGCAGGCGGCAGCCCTTCGTGGAGGCGACTGTCCGGACCATCCAGGTCAACCCAGGCACCGCCTCCACAAAGAAAATTGACCTTTCCCAATTCCGTCACCCGGCCCTCTTCGTCCACCCGAAATACCGGTTGGGGCGAAGGAACCGGGTCACTGCGGACAAGCGCGTAGCGTGGGGTTCGCACACCCGGTTCTCTGAAACGGATGACTTCGCGTCCCAGTTCCTGAATAGTTCGAGACAGGGTCGGCTGGCTTGTACCGAGAAGCGCCAAAAGATCGTTAGTTGGCCTCGCCCCCTGAGCCAACGCCTGTCGAACAATGGAGGTACGGTTCATCTCATTGCCTGCTTCCAGGTTGGTATGGCGTTGAATGAATTATTGGCTGAATAGTTCAAAGAATTGATGAAATTATGCCTGGATGCGCGTCTTTTAGCTAGGAAACGATGTGTCGTGCGCGTCATCGTCGGCGGGCGCCGAGGAGGAAGGCGCGCGGTGATCCCGTCTTGAAGACGGTCCTTCGATCAGCGCACTGCGGTTGGCTGGCAGCGATGCGGCAGTAACTCTCCGACGCGACCGGCCGACCGCAGGGCCTGGCGCCAACGTGAGCGAGACGAACTCGGCTTGCGGGTGGCCGGCCTTCGAGGTGATGCCTCTCGCGTCGACCATGCGGCGCCACCTGAGAACGACGTCGGCGTTGAGGCCATGGGCCAGCGCCACTTGGAGACGTTCAGTCGACCGTGGTCGGCCGGCCCGAGGCCACCCAGGCGTCGAGCCCGCCCGTCAGCGGCAGCGCCCGCCGCGCACCGCGCGCCAGCAGCACGCGCGCGGCCTGCGCGGCCGACACCTCGTTGGGGCAGTTGCAGTACAGAACCACGTCGCGCCCCGCCGCGTGCGACAGGTCGAGGCTGCGCTGCTGCAGCGCCTTGAGGGTGTACGACTGCGCGCCCGGAATGCGGCGCGGATCGACCTGCACGCCGGCCTTGCCGCGCACGTCGATCACCAGCGGAGGCTCCTCGCCGCTGAGCAGTTCGTGCAGCTCTTCCACCGAGATGCGCGGCATGCCCGTGAGCCGCATGAAGGCGCGGCGGCGCCAGTAGCGCACCGCGAGAATCACCGCCAGCAGCACGGCCACCGCCGCCGTGGCGATGCCGCCGGCCTGCGCGAGGATGGCCAGCACTTCCTGGATCTGGTTGCGGAACACCCAGCCCAGCCCGAGGAAGAGCCCTGTCCAGACCAGTGCGGCCCCGACGTCGAAGCCGATGAAGCGCCGCACCGACATGCCCAGCGCCCCGGCCATCGGCGGCGCCACCACCGACACGCCCGGCACGAACTTGGCGGCGACCAGCGAAAGGCCGCCCCAGTCGGAGATGAGGGATTCGCCGCGCCGCACGCACGAATCCGGCGACAGCGAGATGCGACACAGCATGCGCATGAAGCGGTAGCCGAAGCGTCGCCCCGCATAGAACCACGCCCCGTCGCCCAGCAGGTTGGCGATGACTGCAGCCACCACCACGCCGGCCACCGAGACGTCGCCCGCGGCCAGCAGCGCGCCCGTGAGCACCAGCACCGCCGCAGCCGGCACGGGCAGCCCGAGGCGCGCGGCAAAACTGGCGGCGAACACCACCAGGATCGCGTTCTGCACGAGCAGGGACATCAGCTGCGCCATGGCTGCCCTTGTCCGGATGCCGGAAGAATTTGCGGAGGTTGCGTGCTGTTCATGCCGGCAGCGATTCTCCGGCATGGCCCAAGAACGTACTGCCCTGCGGACATTCGCGGGATGCCGCGGAACCGGCTTTGCCGGGCCGCAGGCATCGCCCCCGGTGAGGGGGTTGGCGGCCACACGAAGTGGGCAAGCCTGGGGGAGAGCTAATTCCCTACGCTGAAGCCGAAGGTATTCCAGCCTTCGTCGCTTGATGCAGAGACCTGCCCGCCATGCATGCTCGCCACCGCTTTCACGATGGCCAGGCCCAGCCCATGGCCGTGGTGCTCGCCGCCGTCGTTGCGGGCCTCGTCGACGCGGTAGAACCGGTCGAACAGGTGCTGCAGGTGCTGCGCGTCGATGGGCTCGCCGGGGTTCGACACGGTGATCCAGGTGGCTGCAGCCTCTTCGCGCAGCCTCACGGCGATCTGTGCGCCGGGCTTCGAATGCTCGATGGCGTTCTGCAGCAGGTTCGACATCGCGCGGCGGAAAAGCGCGCTCTCCAGCCGCGCCTCGGCCTGCACATCGCCCTCGATGACGACCTGCGCACGCGTCTCGTCGAGCACGAACTCGAAGAACTCGATGGTCTTGCGCACCTCCTGCGCCACGGGGGTGAGCACCAGCCCGGTGGCCACCTCGCCGCGGTCGGCGCGCGCGAGAAAAAGCATGTCGTTGACGATGGAGCGCACCCGTTCCAGGTCTTCGAGGTTGGCCTGCAGCACCTCCTGGAACTCGCTGGCGCTGCGCTGGCGCGAGAGAGCCACCTGCGTGCTGCCGATGAGGTTGGCAAGCGGCGTGCGCAGCTCGTGCGCCACGTCGGCATTGAAGGCTTCGAGCTGGCCGTAGGCTTCTTCGAGCCGGCTCAGCGCGCCGTTGAATGCTTCGGCCAGCGCCGAGAGTTCCACGGGCAGCGGCTCCGCGCGCAGCCGCTGCGACAGCGTCTTGGGCCGCAGCGCCTGCGCCTCCTTCGACAGCCGCTCCAGCGGCCGCAACCCCACGCGGGCGATCCAGTAGCCCGAGAAGGCCACCACCAGCACCGCGCCCAGCCCGAGCGCGACCAGCGCACTCAGGAAAGCCTGGCGCGTGCGCGCATAGGGCTCGGTGTTGCGCCCGACGATCAGCCGCACCGCCGGCCGCTGCTCGAAGGGATCGATGTGCACCGACAGGGTACGGAACGGCCGCTCCTGCCCCGGCAGCTCGATCACGCTGGTGTGGCCGTTGGCCTCGCGAGTGAGCCCGTCGATCTCGGCCAGGCCCTTGCCGTACTGGAAGCGCGGGTCGTCGCTGAGCACCCAGAAGCGCACGCTGCCATCTTCGGGGGTAAGCGCGTCCATGCGCGCCTGCACGCGCGACCAGCGCTCGGGGCTGCCGATGGCCTTGATCCAGAACTGCAGGCTCTTGAGTGTGGTGTCGAGCTCCTCGTACTGGTGCCGCTCCAGCTCTCGCGCCAGCACGTTGTGCAGCGCGAAGCCGGCCAGCGCGAAGGTGGCGAGCGCCACGGCCGCGAACATCAGCACCAGCCGCGCGGTGATGGAGCGCTTCACGGGGCGGCGCCCTCTCCTCCAGCATCACGCAGCTCCATCACGTAGCCCATGCCGCGGATGGTGTGCAGCAGCTTCGGGCTGAAGGGCACGTCGATCTTGTCGCGCAGCCGCTTGATGGCCACTTCCACCACGTTGGTGTTGCTGTCGAAGTTCATGTCCCACACCAGCTCGGCGATGGCGGTCTTCGAAAGGATCTCGCCCTGGCGGCGCGCCAGCACGGCCAGCAGCGCGAACTCCTTGGCGGTGAGGTCGATGCGGGTGCTGCCACGGAATGCCTTGCGCGCCAGCAGATCGATCTGCAGGTCGGCAATGCGCAGCTGCATCGGCTCCTGCTTGCGGCCGCGGCGGTTCAGCGCCTGCAGCCGCGCCAGCAGTTCGAGAAAGGAGAAGGGCTTGACAAGGTAATCGTCGGCCCCTTCGTGCAGGCCCTTGATGCGGTCTTCCACGCGGTCGCGCGCGGTGAGCATGATGACCGGCGTCTGCTTCACGGCGCGCAGGGCGCGCAACACCGAGAAGCCGTCCTGGCCCGGCAGCATCACGTCGAGCACGATCACGTCGTACTCGTGGGTGAGCGCGAGGTGCTGGCCGTCGATGCCGTTGTGCGCCATGTCGACCGCGCAGCCCTGCTCGGTCAGCCCCTTGGAGAGGTAGTCCGCGGTTCTCAGTTCGTCTTCGACAATCAGGATCTTCATGGCATGGGCTTGCGCTGCGTCAACCGGTGGCGCTCATCCGTGCTGCACCTCGGCGGCTACCTCGGCCCTGCCGGCCTTCCTGGCCTTGCGCGCTTCCTTGCGGCGCATGTACCAGTAGTGGGCGCGGTCGAGGTACAGGTAGACCACCGGCGTCGTGAACAGCGTGAGCGCCTGCGAGAGTATCAGCCCGCCGACCATCGCGTAGCCCAGCGGCCGCCGCAGCTCCGAACCCGAGCCGTGGCCCAGCATCAGCGGCAGGCCCGAGAGCAGCGCGCACATGGTGGTCATCATGATCGGGCGGAAGCGCAGCAGGCAGGCCTGGTAGATGGCTTCTTGCGGCGTCATGCCCTGCTCGCGCTCGGCCTTGAGCGCGAAGTCGATCATCATGATGCCGTTCTTCTTCACGATGCCGATGAGCAGGATGATGCCGATCAGCGCGATCACGCTCAGGTCGTAGCCGCCCGCCATCAATATCAGCAGCGCGCCCACGCCGGCCGAGGGCAGCGTCGAGAGAATGGTCAGCGGGTGGATGTAGCTCTCGTACAGCAGGCCCAGCACGATGTACACCGCCACCAGCGCCGCGGCGATCAGGTAGGGCTGCGAGGCCAGCGAGTCCTGGAAGGCTTGCGCCGTGCCCTGGAACGAGCCGGTGAGCGACTGCGGCAGCCCCATGTCGGCCTGCGCCTTGTTGATGGCGTTCACCGCGTCGCCCAGCGCATGGCCCGGCGCGAGGTTGAACGAGATGGTCACGGCCGGGAACTGGCCCTGGTGGCTGATCGAGAGGTAGGCCGTCTTGCTGGTGTCCACCTTCACGAAGGTCGACAGCGGCACCTGCTGGCCGGTAATGGGCGAGTTGAGGTACAGCTTGCTGAAGAGCGCCGGGTCCTGCTGCAGCGCAGGCGTCACCTCCAGCACCACGTGGTAGCTGTTGAGCTGGGTGAAGTACTGCGCCACCTGCCGCTGGCCGATGGCGTCGTACAGCGTGGCGTCGATGGTGGCCGGAGAGATGCCGAAGCTCGACGCGCGGTCGCGGTCGATGGTGAGCACGGCCGAGGCGGCGGCGTTCTGCTGGTCGGTGGCCAGGTCGGTGATCTCGGGCAGCTGCTTGAAGCGCTCCAGCAGCTTGGGCGCCCAGGTGTTGAGCTCGTCGAGGTTGGCGTCGGTCACCGTGTACTGGTACTGCGTGCGCGAGGCCCGGCCGCCCACGCGGATGTCCTGGCCGGCCTGCAGGAACAGGTTCACGCCCTGCACCTTGGCAAGCTGCGGACGCAGCCGCGCGATGACCTCGTCGGCGCTGGCGGTGCGGCCCTCGTCCTTGGGCTTCAGGCTGATGTAGAAGTTGCCGGTGTTGTAGGTGGACGAACTGCCGTTCATGCCGAAGCCGGTCACGTCCGGGTCCTTGCGCACCACGTCGGCCAGCTCGACCATGCGGGCGTTCATCGACGCGAAGGAAGCGTCCTGCGCCGACTCTGCAAAGCCCGAGATGAAGCCCGTGTCCTGCTGCGGGAAGAAGCCCTTGGGAATGAACACGAACAGCACGCCCGTGGCCGCCACCGTGGCGATGAAGGTCATGAGCGTGATGAACTGGTGGTCGAGCACCACGTGCAGCCCGCGCTTGTAGGCGCCGAGCATGGCGTCGAAGCCGCGCTCGAAGAGCTGGTAGAGCCGCCCGTGCTGGCTGCCGTGCTCGTTCTTCAGGAAGCGCGAGCACAGCATGGGCGTGAGCGTGAGCGAGATCACCACGCTGACCACGATGGTGAGCGTGACCGTCACCGCGAACTCGCGGAACAGCCGCCCCACGATGCCGCCCATGAGCAGCAGCGGAATGAACACCGCCACCAGCGACACCGAGATGGAGATGATGGTGAAGCCGATCTCGCCCGCGCCCTTGTACGCGGCCTCGACCGCCGACATGCCTTCTTCGACGTAGCGGTAGATGTTTTCCAGCATGACGATGGCGTCGTCCACCACGAAGCCGACCGCGATGGTCAGCGCCATGAGCGAGAGGTTGTCGAGGCTGTAGCCCAGCAGGTACATCACCGCCACCGTGCCCAGCAGTGCCAGCGGCACCGTCACGCTGGGAATGAGCGTGGCCGGCACGTTGCGCAGGAACACGAAGATCACGGCCACCACCAGCGCGATGGTCAGCAGCAGCGTGAACTCCACGTCCTTCACCGAGGCGCGGATGGTCTGCGTGCGGTCGATGATGGCGTTGACTTCCACCGTCGGCGGAATCGACGCCTTCAGCCTCGGCAGCGCGGCGTTGATGCGGTCCACCGTCTCGATGACGTTGGCGCCCGGCTGCTTGGTGATGGCCAGCACGATGGAGCGGCCGTTCTGCACGTTGCTGCCCTCGGGCGCGGCGGCGCCCGCGTAGGCCCAGCCGGCGATCTTGGCGTTCTCGGGCCCGTCCACCGCCACGCCGAGGTCGCTCACGCGGATGGGCGCGCCGTTGCGGTAGGCCAGCACCACGTCGTTCCAAGGCTTGGCCTTCAGCAGCTGGTCGTTCGTGTAGACGGTGAAGCTCTGGTTGGGTCCGTCGATGGTGCCCTTGGGCGCGTTGACGGTGGCCGAGGCGAGCACGGTGCGCACGTCCTCCAGGCTCAGGCCCAGCGCGGCGAGCTTGGCCGGGTCGACCTGCACCCGCACCGCCGGCTTCTGCACGCCGCCGATGTTGACCAGGCCCACGCCGGAGATCTGCGAGATCTGCTGCGCGAGGATGTTGTCGGCGTAGTCGTTCACCTCGGTCAGCGGCAGCGTCTTCGACTGCACAGAGAGGATGAGGATGGGCGCGTCGGCCGGGTTCACCTTGCGGAAGGTGGGCGGGCTCGGCAGGTTGGCGGGCAGCTGGCCGGTGGATGCGTTGATGGCGGCCTGCACGTCGAGCGCGGCGGCGTCGATGCTGCGGTCGAGGTCGAACTGCAGCGTGATCTGGGTGGAGCCCAGGCCGCTGGTCGAGGTCATCTGCGAGAGCCCCGCGATCAGCGAGAACTGCCGCTCCAGCGGCTGCGCCACGTTCGACGCCATGGTCTCGGGGCTGGCGCCCGGCAGGTTGGCCGAGACCTGGATGGTCGGAAAGTCGACCTGCGGCAGCGGCGCCACCGGCAGCAGCGGAAACACCGCCGCGCCGACCAGCAGGATGGCCAGCGCCAGCAGCGTGGTGCCGATGGGGCGCTTGATGAATGCGGCGGAGATGCTCAATTGCTGCTCCCGCTGCTGCTGGCGACCTTGGCCGCGTCCTTCACGGCGTCCTTCACTGCATTCTTTGCGGCGGGCGGCGGCTCGACGATGGTGGCGCCGGGCTTGAGCTTGTACTGGCCGTCGACCACCACGCGCTGGCCGGCCTCCAGGCCCTTGTCGATCACGGCCGTGCCGTCGGCGATCTGCACCACGTGCACCGGTACGTTGGCGACCTTGTTCTCTGCATCGACGGCCCAGACGTAGGTGCTGTCCTGGCCGCGCTGCACCGCGGCGGCGGGCAGCGTGAGCGAGTCGGCCCGGCGGTCGAGCTGCAGCCGCACGTTGACGAACTGGCCCGGCCACAGCGTGTGCTGCGGGTTGGCGAAGCTGCCCTTGAGCTGCACCGTGCCGCTGGTGGTGTCGATCTGGTTGTTCAGCAATATCAGCTTGCCGGTGCCCAGCATCTGCGTGCCGCTGCGGTCATAGGCCACCACCGAGAGAGGCTGGCTGCTCTGCTGCTGCACGCGGTTGATGTCCTGCACGGCCTCTTCCGGCAGCGTGAACTGCACGGCGATCGGGTCGATCTGGTTGATGACGACCAGGCCGTTGGCATCGGCCGCATGGACGATGTTGCCCGGGTCCACCAGCCGCGCGCCCACCCGACCGTTCATGGGCGAGGAAATGCGCGTGAAGCTCAGTTGCACCTCGGCGTACTGCACCTGGGCGGCGTCGTTCTGCACCGCCGCTTCGAGCTGGTTGACGAGGGCCTTCTGCGTGTCGACCTGCTGCTGCGTGGCGGCGTCCTGCGACAGCAGCGTGGTGTAGCGCTTGAGGTCGGCACGGGCATTCGCCAGCGTGGTCTGGTCCTTGGCCTTGGTGGCCTGCGCCTGCGCGAGCTGGGCCTGCAGCGTGCGCGGGTCGAGCTGGGCCAGCAGCTGGCCGGCCTTCACGTCCTGCCCCTCGACGAAGCCGACCTTGTCGAGCTGGCCGTCGATGCGCGCCTTGACCGTCACGGTGGCCATCGAGGCGACGGTGCCGATGCCCGAGCGGTAGACCTGCACGGTCTGGGTCGCGACGCGCGCGGTGGTCACCTGCACGGGCGGGCTCTTCGGCGCATCGGGCTTGGCGGCGTTGGCCGCGTGATGGGTGAGCGCCCAAGCGCCGCCGCCGAGCACGAGCACCAGGGTGGCGGTCGCGAGCCAGGTGGAGCGGCGCTGGAACAGGGGGAGCGTGGTGATTTCTGCGGTCGTCGTCATGGCATCAATTCCCGGAAGTCGTTTCTGCGGCGTTCCAGCCGCCGCCCGTGGCTGCAATCAGCGAGACGCTGGCGGCCAGCTGGCGGCCGAGCACCTGCGCGGCCGTGCGCTGGTTGGTGAGCGAAAGCGTCTGCGCCGTCACCACGCTGAGGTAGGTGGCGGTGCCCGCGCGGTACTGGCTCAGCGCCATGCGCTCGGCGAGCTGGGCGGCGCGCACCGCGTCGGCCTGCAGTGCCGATTCGTTGTCGAGCACGCGCAGGGTGGCGAGGTTGTCTTCCACCTGCTGGAAGCCGGCGAGCACGGTCTGCTTGTATTGCGCGACGGAGGCGTCGTAGGCGGCCACGGCCTGGTCGGTGTGAGCCTTGCGCAGGCCGCCGTCGAACACGGTCTGCGCCAGCGCCGCACCCAGCGACCACACGCGGCTGGGCGTGTTGAACAGCGTGCCCAGCGTGGCGGCGCTGAAGCCGCCGCCGGCGCTGAGCACGATCTGCGGGTAGTAGGCGGCCTTGGCGACGCCAATGTTGGCGTTGGCGGCCTGCACGCGGCGCTCTGCGCCCGCGATGTCGGGGCGGCGCTCCAGCAGTTCCGAGGGCAGGCCGGCAGGCGTCACAGGAAGTTGCAGGCGCAGCGCGGCGGCTGACGAAAGCGATTCGGCGGTCGGCGGGTTCGAAGAGGTCTCGAGCGGCGGCAGCGTGAACGACGCAGGCGCCTGCCCGGTCAGCACCGCGATGGCGTGTTCGAGCTGGCTGCGCTGGGCTTCGAGATCGACCGCCTGCGCCTGCGCGGTCTTCAGCTGGCTTTCGGCCAGCGCCACGTCGGAGCGCAGCACGGTGCCGGCCGCGTACTGGTGCTGCGTGAGCTCGAGCGCCTTGGCATAGGCGGCGGTGGTGCTCGCGTAGAGGTTGCGCTGCAGGTCGATCACGCGCACCTGCAGGTAGTCCTGAGCCAGCGTGGTCTGGATGCTGAGCCGCGCGCCGGCCAGGTCGTCGGCGCTGGCCTGCGCGCCGGCATTGCCGGCCTCGACCGAGCGGCGCACGGCGCCCCAGATGTCGGGCTCCCAGCTCGCGCCGAGGCCCAGGGTGTCGGTGGTGCCGAGCTTGACGGTGCCGGTGCTGTTGGTCTGGGCGCGCGTGGCGCCGGCGTTGAGGCCCACTGTGGGGAAGAAGCCCGCACGCGCCGCGGCGGCCAGCGCCTGCGCCTGGCGGTACTGCGCCTCGGCCACGCGGATGTTCTGGTTGGCCGCGTTGGCCTGCACGATCAGCGCGCTGAGCGTGCTGTCGCCGAAGGCGTCCCACCAGGGATGGTCGGCGTCGATGGTCTGCGGGGCGGCGGTCTTCCAGGGGCCGCCGGTTTCCTTGAAGGCGGCGGGCACGTCCAGCTGCGGGCGGACGTAGTCGGGGCCGACGGCGCAGCCCGCGAGGAGCAAGGCGGCCAGCGCGAGGGCTGCGCGCGGGAGGGATGGGGCGTCGGAGAGAACCATGATGCGGGCACTCTAGGAGCCGGCATCAAACCCCTCGCTGTCGACTAACTGACAGTTTTGACAGTTTTCGGTCTTCCTCCCTCCCCCGCTCGGGGAGGGTCGGGGTGGGGGCACGGCAGCGCTCAAGAAAGCGCGGCGACTGTTCGGAGGCCTGCCCCATCCCGGCCTTCCCCCAGCGGGGGAAGGAGAAAAACCGCTCAGCGCGGGGCGTCGCCCTTGCGGTACTCGGCGGTCAACTCGTCCAGCTTTTGCTTGAGGGCCGGGTCGAGCTTGTATTCCGCCGCCGCGATGGTCGCGTCGAGCTGGTCGGGGCGGCTCGCACCGAGCAGCGGCGCGGTGATGAGCGGGTTGGCCATCACCCAGGCCACGGCCAGGGTGGCCAGCGGCACGCCGGCTTCATCGGCGAGCTTGTGCAGCTGCGTCACGGTGTTGAAGCTGCGTTCGTTCCAGTAGCGGTCCTGGTACATGCCGCCGGCGGTGCCGAGGGTGAAGCGGGTGTTCTCCTCGGGCTTGCTGCGGGGCTTGTACTTGCCGGTGAGAAGGCCGCCGGCCAGCGGGTTGTAGGGGATCACGCCAAGGCCCTCTTCGCTCGCCAGCGGCAGCAGCTCGCGCTCGATCTCGCGGAACAGCAGGCTGTAGCGCGGCTGCACCGACACATAGCGCGTGAGCCGGAGCAGTTCGGCCTTGCCCAGCGCGCGGGCCAGGCGGTAGGCCAGGAAGTTGGACACGCCGATGTAGCGCGCGCGGCCCGACTTCACGATGGTGTCGAGCGCCTCCAGGCTCTCTTCGAGCGGCGTCTCGCGGTCGTCCATGTGCAGCTGGTAGAGGTCGACGTGGTCGGTCTTCAGCCGCTTGAGCGAGGCATCGATGGCGTCGAGCAGGTGCTTGCGCGATGCGCCCTGGTCCCAGCTGTTGGGGCCGACCTTGTTGACCGCCTTGGTCGCCAGCACGAAGCGGCGGCGGCCCGCGGGGCCCTGCTTCTCGAGCCAGTTGCCGATGATTTCCTCGGTGCGGCCGGCCGTCTCGATGGTGCCGCCGAGCGGGTAGACGTCGGCGGTGTCGAGGAAGTTGATGCCGCCTTCGGCCGCCTTGTCGAGGATCTGGTGCGACACGGCCTCGTCGGTCTGCAGGCCGAAGGTCATGGTGCCGAGGGCGAGGCGGGAGACGGTGAGGCCGGTGCGGCCGAGACGGGTGGAGGGAATGCTCATGGTGTTCGGTTCTCGCTCTGGAGGGAAGGAGATGAGATGGAAGGAAGGGAGCGGCGGCCATCATAGGCACGGCCGCGCGACCCTGCAGGCGGGCGGGCGTTTCAGCTGGCCTCGGCGTGCACGCCGGGCGCGCCGGGCTCGACCGAGAAGCGCGCCATGGTGCCGACCGGCGAATCGGCCGTCTTCTCGTCTTCCACCGCGCGGAACTCGACCGTGCAGCCGCGCGTGTCGAGCGTGGCGAGCGCATAGCCGCGCCTGTCGGCCCGGCCGTAGCGCAGTTGCGGGTTCTTCGCGAGCATGTTCGCCACGCTGGCGGCGCTCGGCCCTTCGGAGGTGATGGCGCCGCCGACGAACTCGGTCGCGACCAGCGGGCCCTGCTGCGCATCGCCGCGCCGCAGGTCGGCGGCCCAGAAGGCGTGCACGTCGCCGCTGGCGACCAGCGCATTGCCGCCGCGCGACCTGTGCTCGGCCAGCGCGTCGAGCAGGCGTGCGCGGGCGGCGGCATAGCCGTCCCAGCCGTCCATCCAATAGCCGTGTTCTGCGCCGCGCTTGCGGTCGGCCTCGGCCAGCAGCGTGGGCTGGGCGAGCACGGTCCAGCGCGCGGACGGCGCGGCGAGTTCGCGGGCCAGCCAGGCCTCCTGCTGCGCGCCGAAGAAGCTGCGCCCGGGCGCGAGCCGGTCGGCGCAATCGGCCAGCGGCGAGGCGCTGCGACCCGAAAGGCAGGCGTGGTGCGAGCGGTACTGGCGCCCGTCGGTCAGCAGCAGGTCGAGCATGCGGCCGAAACGGTGGCGGCCGTAGATGAGCGCATCGGGGCCGCGCGGGCGCATGCTGGCGGGCACGGGCATGTGCTCGTACCAGGCCTGGTAGGCGGCCGCGCGGATCTCAAGGAACTGCGCGGGGTCGGCCGTGCGCGGCGATTCGTCGTTCGTGTAGTCGTTGGCCACCTCGTGGTCGTCCCAGGTCACGAGCCACGGGAAGGCGGCGTGTGCGGCCTGCAACTGCGCATCGGCCTTGTAGAGCGCGTAGCGGTCGCGGAACTCGGCGAGCTGCGTGGGGATGCCGCCCTCGTGCCGTCGCACCTGGTGCGACTTGCGGGAGCTCTCGTAGATGTAGTCGCCCAGGTGCACCACGAAGTCGAGCGGCTGCGCGGCCATGTCGCGGTAGGCGGCGTAGTAGCCCTGCTCGTAGTGCTGGCAGGAGGCGAAGGCGAAGCGCAGCTGTTGCAGGGCTTCGTCGTTGTCGGCCGGCGTGGTGCGCGTGCGGCCGGCAGGGCTGCGCGCACCGCCAGCGGTGAAGCGATACCAGTACCAGCGCGCCGGCGGCAGGCCTTGCACCTCGACGTGCACCGAGTGCGCCAGCTCCGCTGTCGCGACGGCCCTGCCCTTGGCGACGATGCGCCTGAAGCCTTCGTCGCCCGCGACCTCCCAGTTCACTTCGACAGGCGCATCGCCCATGCCGCCGCCGGGCAGCGGCTCCGGCGCGAGCCGCGTCCAGAGCACGAAGCCATCGGCGCGCGGCGCGCCAGAGGCGACGCCTAGCGTGAACGGATAGCCTGGTGCAGCGGTTGCCGGCTGTGCATGCAGCCTCGGCAAGGGATGGCCGACGAATGCGGCCGCAAGGCCGGCGCCCAGCAGACGCCGGCGCGAGAACGAGGGCAGGAAAGGCCGCGAGCTCATTCTTCGCATGCCAGGGTGATCGGCGAGGTCATCCACGGCAATGTCGTCCGCTTCGCTCGCCCCTGTCAACCGCGGTCCTGCGAAACGGCCGCGGCCCGAAGATCAGCAGGCGACGGCTGCAGGCCGGCGCGCCGCGGCACGCGCGCTCGCCACCGCCCAGCCGAAGATGCCGAGCCCCGCCAGCGCCAGAAGCGCGCCGACCCAGCCGGTGGAGGTCCAGCCCAGGCCTGCCGCGATCGCGACGCCGCCGAGCCATGCGCCCAGCGCGTTGGCCATGTTGAAGGCCGAGTGGTTGAGCGCTGCGGCGAGCGTCTGGGCGTCGCCCGACACGTCCATCAGGCGGATCTGCAACGCCGGGCCGATGGCCACGGTCGAGCCGATGAGGAACACGTTGACGGCGGCCGCGACGACGTTGTGCGCCGCGAAGGTGAACACCGCGAGCACCAGCGCCGCGTAGACCATCACGCCGCCGATGGTGCGCATCACCGACTTGTCGGCCAGCCGCGAGCCCACGAGGTTGCCCACCACCATGCCGAGGCCGAAGAGCGCGAGCACGATGGGCACGCCGCCCACCGGCATGCCGGCCACCTCGATCAGCGTGGGCTTGATGTAGCTGAACACCGAGAACATGCCGCCGAAGCCGATGGCGGCGATGCCGAGCGTGAACCACACCTGCTTGCGCTTGAGTGCGCCGAGTTCGCGCCAGGGGCTGGCGCCGGCGGCGGGCGCCATGTCGGGGATGTCGCGGCGAAGCAGCGCGATGGCCACCAGCGCGATGAGGCCCACGAACACGAAGGCCGCGCGCCAGCCGAAGAACTGGCCCAGCCACGCCGCGATGGGCACGCCCACCAGCGTGGCGCCGGTGAGCCCCAGCATCACGAGCCCCACGGCCCGCGCGCGGCGCCCCGGCGGCGCGAGCGTGGCGGCCACCAGCGCGGCCACGCCGAAGTAGGTGCCGTGCGGCAGCCCCGCCGCGAAGCGCAGCAGGTTCAGCAGCAGGTAGTTGGGAGCGGCGGCGCTGGCGAAGTTGCCCGCCGCGAACACGGCCATGAGCGCGATCAGCAGCGCCCGGCGTCGCCAGCCGGCGGCCAGCACCGCGAGCACCGGCGCGCCGATGACCACGCCGAGCGCATAGGCGCTGATGACGTGGCCGGCCTGCGGGATGCTCACGCCGATGTCGCGTGCGACCTCGGGCAGCAGGCCCATGATGACGAACTCGCCGGTGCCGATGGCGAAGCCGCCGACCCCGAGCGCGAGCACCGCGCGCAGGAAGTTGGCGGGTGCGCCCGAAGGCAGTGTGAATGAAGAAATGTCGGTGGCCGCGCTGTCCTGCGCGGGTGGGGAGGCGTTCAAGGCCAGGCTCCTGGGAGGTGTGCCCGGCGGCAGCGGGCAAGGCGCGATTTTAGGGTAAACCCTGAAACCGCACCGATACGCAGATGCCGAAGACCTTGTACTGGCAGGGCCGCGAGGGCCTCGCTTGTGGACTCAGATGGCCACCAGCTGCCGCACGCCCTGCGCTTCCATGTCCTTGCCGAGGCCGCGCGCAATGACTTCGCCGCGTTCCATCACGAGGTAGTCGTCGGCCAGTTCCTGGGCGAAGTCGTAGTACTGCTCGCACAGCACGATGGCCATGTCGCCCCGGTCGGCCAGCATGCGGATGACGCGGCCGATGTCCTTGATGATGCTGGGCTGGATGCCCTCGGTGGGCTCGTCGAGGATCAGCAGGCGCGGCTTGGGCGCCAGCGCCCGGGCGATGGCCAGCTGCTGCTGCTGGCCGCCGGAGAGGTCGCCGCCCCTTCTGTTCATCATCTGCCTGAGCACGGGGAAAAGCTCGTACAGCTCCGCCGGGATGGGCGTGCCGCCGCTCTTGTAGGCCAGGCCCATGCGCAGGTTCTCCTCGACCGTGAGCCGCGCGAAGATCTCGCGGCCCTGCGGCACGAAGCCGATGCCGGCCCTGGCCCGCTCATAAGGCGTGGCCTTGTGGATCGGCTTGCCTTCGAGCTCGATGCTGCCGCTCTTGATGGGCACCAGGCCCATGAGCGACTTCAGCAGCGTGGTCTTGCCCACGCCATTGCGGCCCAGCAGCACGGTGACCTTGCCGAGCTTCGCCTCGAAGCTTACGTCGCGCAGGATGTGGGAGCCGCCGTAGTACTGGTGGATGTTCTTGACTGTCAGCATGGTTCGTTCCCCCTCAGCGGCCCAGGTAGACCTCGATCACCCGCTCGTCGGCCTGCACTTCGTCCAGCGTGCCCTGCGCGAGCACGGAGCCGTCGCACAGCACGGTGACGATCTCGGAGATGGTGCGGATGAAGCTCATGTCGTGCTCCACCACCATCAGCGAGTGCTTGCCCTTGAGCGAAAGGAAGAGCTCGGCAGTGCGGGCCGTTTCCTCGTCGGTCATGCCGGCCACGGGCTCGTCGAGCAGCAGCAGCTTCGGGTCCTGCATCAGCAGCATGCCGATTTCCAGCCACTGCTTCTGCCCATGGCTCAGGTTGCCGGCCAGGCGCGAGACGCTGTCGGCGAGGTGGATGGTCTCCAGCACCTCGGCGAGCCGGTCGCTCTGCGCAGAGTCGAGCCTGAAGAGCATCGACGAGCGCACGCCCTTGTCGGTCTTCAGCGCCAGTTCCAGGTTCTCGAACACGGTCAGGTGCTCGAACACCGTCGGCTTCTGGAACTTGCGGCCGATGCCCAGCTGAGCGATCTCGGCCTCGCGGTGGCGCAGCAGGTCGATGGTGCTGCCGAAGAACACCGTACCTTCGTCGGGCCGGGTCTTGCCGGTGATGATGTCCATCATCGTCGTCTTGCCGGCGCCGTTCGGTCCGATGATGCAGCGCAGCTCGCCCGGCGCGATGTCCAGCGAGAGCTTGTTGATGGCCTTGAAGCCATCGAAGCTCACGCTCACGTCTTCGAGGTAGAGGATGCGGCCGTGCGTGACGTCGACCTCGCCCGGCGTGACGTGGCGGCCGAAGTCGGCGGCGCGGCCACCCGACTCGGTGCTGCCGCTCACGTAGTGGATGCCGCTGGCGCGCGCGACGCGCTCGGCGCCGGCTTCCATCAGGTCGGGCGTCATGCGCGTGCTCCCTTCGCATCCACCGGCAGCGAGGCCAGCGCATCGGGCTCGACGCCCTGCTCCGCCGCGACTGCGCGACGCGCATCCTGCGCAGGCTCGGGCGGCGGGGTCTTCTTTTTCTCCCTCGACAACCACTTGCGCACCAGCCCTACGATGCCGTTCGGCAGGAACAGCGTGACAGCAATGAACAAGGCGCCCAGGAAGTACAGCCAGTACTCCGGATAGGCCACCGTGAGCCAGCTCTTCGCACCGTTGACGATGAAGGCACCGATGATCGGCCCGATCAGCGTCGCGCGCCCGCCCACCGCTGCCCAGATGGCGATCTCGATGGAGTTGGCGGCGCTCATCTCACCCGGATTGATGATGCCGACCTGCGGCACGTACAGCGCGCCGGCCACGCCGCACATGACGGCCGAGATCACCCAGATCGTGAGCTTGTAGGGCAGCGGGTTGTAGCCCGAGAACATCACGCGCGTCTCGGCGTCGCGGATGGCCTGCAGCACGCGGCCGAACTTGCTGCCGATGAGCCACTTGGCGAACAGGAAGAAGCCCAGCAGCGTGGCGCCGGTGAGCGCGAAGAGCGTCATGCGCATTTCCTGCGTGGCGATCGGGATGCCCAGGATGCGCTTGAAGTCGGTGAAACCGTTGTTGCCGCCGAAGCCCGTCTCGTTGCGGAAGAAGAGCAGCATGGCAGCAAAGGTCATGGCCTGCGTGATGATCGAGAAGTACACGCCCTTGATGCGCGAGCGGAACGCGAAGAAGCCGAACACGAAGGCGATGAGGCCCGGCACCGCGACGATCAGCACCAGCGTGGCGATGAAGCTGTCGCTGAAGGTCCAGTGCCAGGGCAGCGTCTTCCAGTCGAGGAACACCATGAAGTCCGGCAGGTCGCTCTTGTAGTTGCCGTCGCGGCCGATCTGGCGCATGAGGTACATGCCCATCATGTAGCCGCCCAGCGCGAAGAAGAGGCCGTGGCCGAGCGAGAGGATGCCGGTGTAGCCCCAGATCAGGTCCATGGCCAGCGCGCAGATCGCATAGCACATGATCTTGCCGACCAGCGCCACCGCGTAGTCGCTCATGTGCAGCGGACTGTCGACGGGCACCCACATGTTCAGCACGGGCGCCAGCGCGCACACCACGATGAGCGCGACGAAGAAGGCCGTCCAGCCCTTGCCGCTCAAGAGCGGCCCCTTGGTTGGAAGTACGACCTTGCTCATGCCTCTGCGCTCCGGCCCTTCATGGCGAAGATTCCCTGGGGACGTTTCTGAATGAAGATGATGATGAAGACAAGCACCGCGATCTTCGCGAGCACCGCGCCCGCCCAGCCCTCGATGAACTTGTTGAGAATGCCCAGCCCCAGTGCCGCGTACACGGTGCCCGCGAGCTGGCCCACGC
>Ga0209673_1000193_pt1 | contig 123134 bp, 123 predicted proteins | sample AraplaCol_mMS_r2_2_FD_184274 | JGI IMG/M metagenome (GOLD analysis project Ga0209673, IMG submission 184274) | Arabidopsis root microbial communities from North Carolina, USA - plate scrape MF_Col_mMS_r2 (SPAdes) (version 3) | ecosystem: Host-associated > Plants > Roots > Endosphere | place...
GGTAAGTCGGGCATGCTTATGGGTGTTCATCCGGTTGGGCGTCCTGAGTGGATTGGGTGTTTGGCGACTTCCAGTCTCTCAAACCCAATCCGGATGAACACCGGATACAACCTATTGAAGCTTCACACCTAGCCGGCCTGCGGCGGCCGGCTGGCTCGCCAGGCTGCTATTCAAAGCAGAGCAACGGAGGCGCGGCTGGCGCGCCTGGAAAGCCCTGCCCCCGGCGCCGGATAAGCGCGCGGGGCAGGGCGTTGCCACGAATACAATGCCCGGTGCTGTGCGCGGCCGACGCCGCTTCAAGCGCTGGTTCGCGGCCTTTTCCACGGGGCCGCGGAACCGCGGGCCCGGCTCGCGCTTCTGACATTCCTCTTCTCTCTGCTGGAGACTCTCTTGTTCATTTCCTCTGCTTTCGCCCAAACCGCGCCCGCTGCATCCGGTGGTGGCGACATGTTGTCCTCGCTCGGCAGCATGCTGCCCCTGGTGCTGATGTTCGTGGTGCTGTATTTCGTCATGATCCGGCCGCAAATGAAGCGCCAGAAAGAGGCCCGCGCCATGATCGAAGCCCTGGCCAAGGGCGACGAGGTGGCCACGGCCGGCGGCGTGCTCGGCAAGATCACCTCGCTCGGCGACCAGTACCTCGGCCTCGAGATCGCCAATGGCGTGGAGATCAAGATCCAGCGCAGCGCCGTGGTCCAGGTCCTGCCCAAGGGCGCGGTCAAGCAGTAATCCAAATCAAAGCGCGGCCCGGCCTTGCGCTTCGCGGCGCACGGCCTCAAGTCACGCGGTGTTCCGTTTCTAAAAGCGCTTTCTCATGAACCGTTATCCGGTCTGGAAGTACGCGATCATCGTGATCGTGCTGCTTGTGGGGTTGATCTATTCCCTGCCCAATTTCTTCGGCGAGGCGCCTGCGGTGCAGGTGTCCGCGGCCAAGTCGACCGTCAAGGTCGACGCGGCCACCCAGGGCCGGGTCGAGGAGGCGCTGAAAACGGCCGGGGTCGCGCCCGACCTGGTCACGCTCGAAGGCGGCTCGCTGCGCGCGCGCTTTGCCACCGCCGACGAGCAGATCAAGGCGCGCGATGCGGTCCAGCGCGCGCTGGTGCCCGATCCGTCCGATCCGCCCTACGTGGTCGCGCTGAACCTGGTCTCGCGTTCGCCGGCCTGGCTCACGGCGCTGCATGCGTTCCCGATGTACCTCGGCCTCGACCTGCGCGGCGGTGTCGACTTCCTGCTGCAGGTCGACATGAAGGGCGCCATCGACAAGAAGGCCGAATCCTTCGCGGGCGACCTGCGCACCACCTTCCGCGACAAGGGCATCCGCGGCACTTCGGTCAATCGCAACGGCCAGGCCATCGAGGTTTCGTTCCGCGACGCGGCCGCGCTGCAAACCGCCAAGCAATTGATCCAGGACCAGTTCCCGGATCTCGCGACCACCGACAGCCAGGAAGGCAGCAACTGGCGCCTGACGGCCACCATCAAGCCCGAAGCCGCGCGCCGGCTGCAGGACGCGGCCCTGAAGCAGAACATCACCACCCTGCACAACCGGATCAACGAGCTCGGCGTGGCCGAGCCCGTGATCCAGCAGCAGGGCCTCGACCGCATCGTGGTGCAACTGCCCGGCGTGCAGGACACGGCCAAGGCCAAGGACATCCTGGGACGCACCGCCACGCTCGAAATGCGACTGGTGGACGAAAGCGCCGAAGGCCGTGCGGCCGAGCTGAGCGGCGGGCCGGTGCCCTTCGGCTCGGAGAAATTCTTCGAGCGCAATGGGCGCCCCGTGATCGTCAAGAAGCAGGTGCTCGTCACCGGCGAAAACCTGACGGACGCGCAGCCCGGCTTCGACCAGCAGAGCAACCAGCCCAAGGTCGACCTGACCATGGACGCCAAGGGCGGCCGCATCATGCGCGACGTGAGCCGCGAGAACTTCAAGAAGCGCATGGCCATGCTGATCTTCGAGAAGGGCAAGGGCGAAGTGCTCACGGCCCCGTCGATCAACGGCGAGCTCGGCAACCGCTTCCAGATTTCGGGTTCGATGACGGTGGTCGAAGCCAACGACCTCGCGCTGCTGCTGCGCGCCGGCTCGCTGGCCGCGCCGATGGAGATCATCCAGGAACGCACCATCGGCCCGAGCCTGGGCGCCGACAACATCGAGAAGGGCTTCAAGAGCGTGATGTATGGCTTCCTGGCCATCATGGTGTTCATGTGCGCCTACTACGCGCTGTTCGGCCTGTTCTCGTCGATCGCGCTGGCGGTCAACCTGATGCTGCTGGTGGCCATTCTCTCGATGCTGCAGGCCACGCTCACGCTGCCCGGCATTGCGGCCATGGCGCTGGCCATCGGCGTGGCCATCGACTCCAACGTGCTGATCAACGAGCGCGTGCGTGAAGAGCTGCGCAACGGCGCTTCGCCTCAGGCCGCCATCCACGCCGGCTACGACCGCGCCTGGGGAACGATTCTCGACTCGAACGTGACCACGCTGATCGCGGGCATCGCTCTGCTGGCCTTCGGCTCGGGACCGATTCGCGGCTTTGCGGTGGTGCACTGCATCGGCATCGTCACCTCGATGTTCTCCGCCGTGTTCTTCTCGCGCGGCCTCGTCAACTTCTGGTACGGCCAGAAGAAAAAGCTCAAGACGGTGTCGATCGGCACGGTCTGGCGGCCCAAGACCGACGGCACGGCCGTGGCCGACGGCAAGTAAAGGTCAAGGACAAGCGCCATGGAATTCTTCCGCATCCACAAGACCATCCCGTTCATGCGCCACGCGTTGGTGCTGAACATCATTTCCTTCGCCACCTTCGCGCTGGCGGTGTTCTTCCTGCTGCACCGCGGGCTGCACCTGTCGGTGGAATTCACGGGCGGCACCGTGATGGAGGTGGCCTACCAGCAGTCCGCCGACATCGGCAAGGTGCGTGAAGCCATCGGCAAACTCGGCTATCCGGACGTGCAGGTACAGAGCTACGGCACCTCGCGCGACGTGCAGATCCGCCTGCCGGCGCAAAAGGGCATGAACTCCGACCAGCAGAGCGCGCAGGTCATGCAGGCGCTCAAGTCGGTCGACCCGTCGGCCACGCAGCGCGGCATCGAGGTCGTCGGGCCGCAGGTGGGCGACGAGCTCACCACCAACGGGCTCAAGGCACTGGGCATGGTGGTGGTCGGCATCATGATCTACCTGGCGTTGCGCTTCGAATGGAAGTTCGCCGTGGCCACCGTGCTGGCCAACCTGCACGACGTGGTCATCATCCTCGGGTTCTTTGCCTTCTTCCAGTGGGAGTTCTCGCTCGCGGTGCTGGCGGCGGTGCTGGCGGTGCTGGGGTACTCCGTCAATGAATCCGTCGTGATCTTCGACCGGGTGCGCGAGAATTTCCGCCGCTACCGCAAGATGAACACGGTCGAGATCATCGACAACGCGATCACCTCGACCATCAGCCGGACCATCATCACGCACGGCTCGACCCAGTTGGTGGTGCTGTCGATGTTCTTCTTCGGCGGCCCGACGCTTCACTATTTCGCGCTCGCCCTGACCATCGGTATCTGCTTCGGCATCTATTCGTCGGCCTTCGTGGCCGCAGCCATTGCCATGTGGCTCGGCGTCAAGCGCGAGGATCTGGTCAAGGGCTCGGTCAAGCGCGACGGCGGTCCGGACGATCCGAACGCCGGCGCGGTGGTCTGACGCCCAACAAATCGAAGAAGGCCGCGCCGCGGGAGGCAGCGACAATGCCGCAGGTGGTGCACACTTGTGCGGTTGCGTTTCCCGATGCAAGCTCTCGGTCATCGCCAACCCATAGAGCCCCATAGGTCTTCCCGATCCTTCAATGAGTATTGCGCGGTCCGCCTCTTCTCTGCAGCTCGCACGCGAGACGCGCGAGCGTTTCGTCCTCGCGACAGGGGGCGTGATCGCTCCCCTGGCGCAGGCCATCCGGGATCGCCTGACGCAGCAGGCCTCGGAGATGGGCAATGCGCGCGCCATGCAGGAGAGCCGCGATGACTTCGTGGCATTCCAGGGCCATGCATCGCAATGGGTGGCGCTGGCGCAAACCGGCTGGCGAAAATCGGTCGATAGCCCTAGCGGGGCGCCCGGCGTGTCGTCGAACGCGAAGCTGCGGCTCGAACTCATCGACGACGATGCGATGGAGAGCAGCATTCTTTCGTCTCGCCTGGCGCAGGTGATCCACGACAAGGCCAGCTTCGAACTCAGCGACCTGCGTCTGCGCATCCAGTTTCTGGAAGGTTCCAGCGAACTCGACGCGCATGACGTGCTCAGGCCCGAAACGCTGGCCAAGCTGCTGGTCGATCAGTGGCTGGCGGCCGGGCTGAGCCGCAGCCTGTGGGCGCGCGTCCAGGAGACCGTGCAGCAGCAGCTCGTGGGGGTGGTCGCCAAGGCCTACGAAGATGCCAACGCATTCCTGATTGCCAAGGGCGTGATGCCCGAGATCGATCTCAAGAGCTTTGTCCGGCGCACCGGCTCCGGCGGGAGCGCCGGTGGACCATCGACGGTACCGGCGTCGCCCTACGCCGCCGCCGGAGCTTCCGAGCCCGCGGGTGCCGTGCAGCGGCAGGCCGCCGGCGCGCCCTCTCAGCTGCGGGCTCTCGCGCCTTCGTTGCCACCCGCCACCACGGGCGGCTCGCCGCTCCTGGTTGCCCGCCAGCGTGCGCAGACAGCGCTCCTGAGCCTCAAGCGCTTCGTCGCGGCCCGCATCGGCGCGGACCTTGTGTCCAATGCGTCCTCCTCTCCCACCACCACCGGAATGGATGGACGCATCCAGGGTGCTCCCGGATCGGGTGGCGTTGGTGGCGATGCCGCCCGCGCCATATCCAATACCTTTGCGGGCGCCATCGCCGAAGCCGAAGCCGCCTACCGGATGGCCGCCACCCGGTACATGGAAGGCTCCGGGGAACAGGCCACGATCATCCAGCAGGCTTCGGTCGACCTGCGGCGGCGCAGCGCGGAAGTCAAGAAAAGGGCGCCGACCACCGCGGACAAGGCCACGGTCGAGATCGTCGCGCTCATGTTCCAGGCCATCCTTGCCGAGGAGCGCATTCCCTTCTCCGCGCGCGTCTGGTTTGCCCGGCTGCAGATGCCGGTGCTGCGGGTGGCCATTGCGGAGCCCGAATTCTTCGGCACGCTGCAGCATCCGGCACGCATGCTGATCGACCGCATGGGCTCCTGCGTGATGGGCTTCGACGCAGCCGCCATTTCAGGCAGCGCGCTCGAGGGCGAGATCCGGCGCGTGGTGCAGGTCATCGAGCAATACCCCGAAACCGGCCAGCGCGTTTTCAAGCTGGTGTTCGACGAATTCGTTGCTTTCCTCAACCGCTATCTCACGCAAAGCGACGCCACCCAGCGCGTCATGAGCGTGGCGCAGCAGGTGGAGCAGAAGGAGACGATGGCGATCCAGTACACCATCGAGCTGCGCAAGATGCTCAACGACATGCCGGTGCGCGAGGAGATCCGCGAGTTCCTCTTCAAGGTCTGGGCCGAAGTGCTGGCCATTGCCGCCTTGCGTTACGGGGCGCAGGGCGAGCAGACCGTGATGCTCAAGCGCGTGGCCTCCGAACTGGTGTGGGCCGCAAGCGCCAAGCCCAACCGCGCCGACCGCGCCCGGGTGATCCAGGATCTTCCGCAACTGCTGCAGCGGCTGCGCCTGGGCATGAACCTGCTGGGCATCATCGACGAGCCGCAGGAGGCGCACATCAAGACCATTGGCGCCACCTTGTCCGATGCCTTCCTGTCCAAGACCGAAGCCATTCCGCCGGCCAAGATCGACGCCATGGCCGAGCGCCTGGCGCATCTGGAAGATTTCGTGAGCGACGACGGCGGCGCCTCCAGCCTGCCGCTCGACGCGAACAGCATCGAGTTGCTGCTGGGCGTAGATGCGGCTTCGATCGAGGTCGTGCCCGACGTCGCCGGCGGCACGCCGGCCGAAGACATGCTGGCGTGGGCCCACGAGCTGGAGGTCGGCAACTGGTTCATGCTCGACCACAACGACCGCGTGAGCCAGGTGCAGTTCGTGTGGCGCAGCGACCGCAAGCAGCTGCACCTGTTTGCAACGGCCGACGGCCGCAGCTTCCTGATCCAGGTCGGCCGCCTCGCCAACTACCTGCAGGCCGGCCTGCTGGTGCCGGCAGAGGAAGAAACGCTCACGGTGCGCGCCACGCGCGAGGCGCTGGCCAAGCTCGACGCCAACCCAGAGCGGCTATTGAACTAGCGCCTAGTGCGCGACGCGGCCTTCGCGGCTCTCGCAGAGCTCGTCCAGCACCAGCGCGTCCGGCTCGATGCCCGTGCTCCAGTGCACCATCAGCACGATGATCTTGAGCTCGTCGAGCGCGACGGGGTCGCCCGGGGCCGCCATGGCGCGCTCGATGACGATCTCGCGCAAGCCGCAGGACAGCACGTTCGATGACTCGAGAAAGCGGATGAAGCCCAGGCAATCGGCGCCCAGGTGCTCCTGCTCGGCCTGTGAATAGACCCGCATGGCATTGTCCGACTGCGGCAAGGCCGGCTCCGGCACGCCGCGCAGCGTGACCGTGGCGACCGCCTCGTCGATGGCGCTTCGCTCGAACTGCATGCCTTGGGTTGCAAGGCTCAGGCCGTCGAGCCATTGCAGCGCATCGCGGATTTCTTCCGCCTCGAAGCCGTGCGCGCTGAGCTTGCGGCCCAGCTGTTCGGGTTCGGGGCAGGCGTCGCCGCGCCAATAGTTTTCGTAGACAAAAACGAGCACTTCGAACATGGGTCCAATATAGCCGAAGCCTGTTGCCGGCCCGCAAGGCTTTCGTGCGCCGGTCGTTGCCGGCAGGCGACGCGCTACGCCGCCGAGGCTCGTTGAAAAAGCCCGCCCGGCAGCCGTGCCACATGGCCGTCGAGTTCCAGTTCGAGCATCTTGGCCTGCAATGCGGCGGCGCTCCAGCCAGTGCGCGCACTCAGCGCATCGAGGCTCACGGGGTCGAAGCCAATGGCTTCCAGGAGCGGATTCTCCGGTGCGGAGGCATCCGCGCTGCCGGAACCCGTGCCTTCGAAAAGGCCCGTGCCCGCACGTCCGGCGGCACGCAGGGCGGGCAGCTCTTCGAGGATGTCGTTCACCGACTCGACCAGTTTCGCGCCCTGGCGGATCAGCGCATGGCAGCCGCGCGACTGCGGCGAATGGATGGACCCCGGAATGGCGAACACTTCCTTGCCTTGCTCCGAGGTGAGCCGCGCCGTGATGAGCGAGCCCGATTGCAGCGCGGCTTCCACCACCAGCGTGCCGCGCGAGAGGCCGGCGATCAGGCGGTTGCGCTTCGGGAAATTCTGCGTGAGCGGCGGCGTGCCGAGCGGCAGCTCGCTCACGATCAGCCCGTGCAGCCTGATGCGATGCGCCAGGTCGCGGTGCCGCGCGGGGTAGACGCGGTCGAGGCCCGTTCCCACCACCGCCACCGTGGCAAGCCGCGGCGAGTCGCCGAGGCTGTCGAGCGCGCCCTGGTGCGCAGCACCATCGACGCCGAGCGCCAGGCCCGAGACGACCGGCAAGCCGGCATCGCCCAGCGCCCGCGCAAACGCACGGGCGTTGGCCGCGCCTTGCGGCGTGGGGTTGCGGCTGCCCACCACGGCAATGCTGTTTCCAAGCTGCGTCAGGTCGAAGGCCGTGGCGCCGAGCACGTAGAGCATCAGCGGCGGGTCGGCCATCTCGAGCAGTGACGCGGGGTAGCCCGCGTCGCCCAGCGTCACCAGGCGGCGCGTCGTGGCGCCGTCATCGTCGGCCGGTTGCAGCCATTGCCAGGTCTGGTCGATCTGGGCCTGCAGGCCGTTGGGCGCTTGCTGCAAGGCGTCGGCCTGTGCCGGCGAAACGACCTGCCGGAGCGCCGCGCCGGTTTGCGCAAAGATCTTCTCGGGCAGGCCGAAGGCGGCCAGCAGCCGGCGCGCGGCACCGTCGCCGATACCCGGCGTCAGTGAAAGCCGCAGCCAGCCTGCGAGTTCGGCGCGTTCCAAGCGAAAGCGCGAAAAGCGTCAGGGATTGACGAGGAAGTCGCCGGCACGCGGGGTGTCGGTAATTTCGAGCACCAGCGCGTACGACACCTTTTCGAAGGGCCGGAACACCATCAGCAGGCCGATGCGCTCGTTCGGCAACTTGATCGTTTCCTTGCGTTCGCCGGTCCGGTCGAGAATGGTTTCGCCGTTCTTCAGGATGGCCAGCACGTGGCCGCTGTCGATGCCGTCGCGGGTGCCCTTGTTGATGGCCACCACCTGGTTCTGCGCAGCGAACTGCACGGCGTTGCCATAGACCGAGATGATGCGGCCCTCGACCTGCGTGGAAGGCGCGCGCGGCACGTAGCTCAGGAGCTGGCGCGGCGGTTCGGGAAGCAGGCGGTCGCCGGCGCGGATTTCCTCGCGCGCCGCGATGATGTCGATGCTGGCCGGCACCACGGTGATGACGTCCTTGTCCTTCTCGGTCTCGACCGTGGTCGACTCGCCGCGCTTGAGCTGGGCCTTGCCCAGGTACTGCGCTTCGTAGCCGAGGATTTCGCCGGTTCCCGGGTCCTTCAGCGGTGTGGCGCTGCGGAACACGCGGAAATTCTGCAGCGGACCGGGCGTTTCGAGCAGCGGCGTATCGGCATTGCCGCGGGCATAGGCGCGGTCGCCGCGCGATAGCAGCACGCGGCTGTCGTTGCCGGCGACGATGCGCGGCGCGGCTTGCAGCGTGTCGGCGTCCACCACGATCGGTTCGCTGAGGAACGGTTCGATGATGCTCGGATTGAGCGTGGGCAGCGCCATGCCGGCGAGCGAATCGAAGCGCGTGCGCGGCGAGAGCTTGATGGTGCCGCCGTCGCCGCTGCCGCCCGCGCCGCGGCGCATGGTGAGCCGCGCGCGGCCGCCGCTCTTGTCCAGGTAGAGCACCTGGCCCGGGTAGATGCGGTGCGGATTGGCGATCTCGCTGATGTTCATGCCCCAGAGTTCCGGCCAGCGCCAGGGGCGCAGCAGGTAGAGGCGCGAGATGGCCCAGAGCGTGTCGCCGGGCTTGACCGTGTATTCGTCCGGCGCATTGGGCGCCAGTTCGCTCAGCGGCACGCCGTTCTGGGCGGTCTGCTGGGCCGTGGCGCGCTGCTGCGGGGTGACAGGATAGTTCTGCGCCCAGGCCGTCGTGCCGCTGCTGATCACCGCAAGGGCTGCCAACGTGGCGAAGAGATGCGGGCGCTGGCGGACAGGGGTTCGGAGCTTTTTCATGTCTGGATGGGTGAGTGCACCGAGTATCGACGCACATACGAATCTCACAATTTGCTACGAATTCTGCGCCCGAAGCCCTTGCAAGGGCAACGTTTTCAGACGATCCGGACTCATCGCGTCGCGGAATTGGCGAAAATAGCCACAAATTCTCCCCTGTTTCATGGCCAAACGAATCATTCTGAGTTACCCGGACAAGCGCCTGCACACGGTCGCCAAGCCCGTGCAGGGCGTCGACGCGCGCATCAAGGCGCTGGTTGCCGACATGCTGGAGACCATGTACGACGCCAGCGGCATCGGGCTGGCCGCGACCCAGGTCGATGTGCACGAACGCCTGGTCGTCATCGACGTTTCCGAGGAACGCAACGAGCCGATCGTCCTCATCAACCCCGAGATCGTCTGGGCGAGCGACGAAAAAGTGCTGAATGAAGAAGGCTGCCTCTCGGTGCCGGGCATCTACGACGGCGTCATGCGCTCCACGTCGGTCAAGGTCCAGGCGCTGGACGAGAACGGCGAGATGCGCACCATCGAGGCCGAGGGCCTGCTGGCGGTGTGCATCCAGCATGAGCTCGACCACCTGCTGGGCAAGGTGTTCGTCGAGTACCTGTCGCCGCTCAAGCGCAACCGCATCAAGAGCAAGCTGCTCAAGCAGCAGCGGGAAGAGGCCCGAGAGGGCCGGGCGTGACCATGCCGTCCCTGCGGGCCTGGCTTGTTGCCGCGGGTGCGGCCCTCCTCCTGGCCGGCTGCGCCAGCGAACCGACGCGCATCGTGCCGGGCACCACCGCCGCCGAAACCCTGCAGCGCCTGGGTGCGCCCACGGGCCGCTATCCGCTCAACGGCGGCGGCGAGCGGCTGCAGTACTCGCGCATGCCAGCGGGTTTCGAGGTGATCGACATCGACGTAGATGCGGCCGGCAAGGTCGTCTCGGTGACCCAGGTGCTCAACGAGGCACGCTTCGGCCACGACATCAAGGTCGACCAATGGCGCCAGAACGACGTGGTCGCCTTTTATGGCCGGCCCTATGAAATCAGCCGCGTCAGCTCCTTCGACGGCACCGTCTGGACCTGGCGCTACAAGGCCGTGAACGAGCGCCGCATGCTCTATATCTATATCGATCCCACAGGCGTGGTTCGCCGCTATCACACGGGGGACGACCTCGAATTCGATCGGATTCGGGATTGAACCCGCTGAAGGTCGTTTTCGCGGGCACGCCCGAGTTCGCGCGCGTCGCGCTCGAAGCCATTGCCGCTGCGGGACATGAAGTGGTGCTGGTGCTGAGCCAGCCCGACCGCCCCGCAGGGCGCGGCATGAAGCTGCAGGCCTCGCCAGTCAAGCAATGCGCCGTGGCCAACAGCTGGCCCGTGGCCCAGCCTCGCAGCCTGCGGCTCGACGGCAAGTACCCGGAAGATGCCGAAGGCGCGCGCGAGGCCCTTCTGGCCGCACAACCCGACGTGATGGTGGTTGCCGCCTACGGGCTCATCCTGCCGCAATGGGTGCTCGACCTGCCGAAATTCGGTTGCCTCAACATCCACGCCAGCCTGTTGCCGCGCTGGCGCGGCGCGGCGCCGATCCACCGCGCCATCGAGGCTGGCGACGCGCAGACCGGCATCACCATCATGCAGATGGACGCCGGCCTGGACACGGGTGACATGCTGCTGCGCGAATCGGTCGACATCGGCGGCGACAGCACCGCCCGCCTGCACGACCGCCTGGCCGAACTGGGCGGCCGCATGATCGTCCGCGCGCTCGCCGATATCGGCAACCTGCAGCGCACGCCGCAGCCGGCCGAAGGCGTCACCTACGCCAACAAGGTCGAGAAGCATGAGGCCCTGATCGACTGGAACCAGCCCGCCGAAGCCATCGTGCGGCGCATCCGCGCCTTCGATCCCTTTCCGGGCGCCAACAGCCCGCTCGACGGCGAGACCATCAAGCTCTGGTCCGCACACGCGGCACCCGCCGAGGCGCCGGCCGCCCCGGGCACCCTCCTGGCCGTGACCGATGCCGGCGTGGCAGTGGCGGCGCACGGCTCCATCGTGATGGTCACCGAACTCCAGCGTGCGGGCGGCAAGCGCCTTGCCGTGGCCGATTTCCTGCGCGGCTTCGACCTGAAGCCCGGGCAGCGCTTCGGCTGATGTTCCTGTCCGCCGCCATCCGCCGCCGCCCCGAATTCCGCGCGGGCATGCGCGACATGTCTTCGGCTGCGCTGGGCATCGGCGCCTGGGGCCTGATGACGGGCGTGGCCATGGTCAAGTCGAACATGAGCGTGCTCGAATCCGTGGCGATGACGCTGCTGGTCTATGCCGGCAGCTCCCAGCTCGCGGCCATTCCGCTGCTGTTTGCGGGCGCGCCGGCCTGGGTGATCCTGGCCACCGGCTTCTGCGTCAACCTGCGCTTCGTGGTGTTCAGCCTGCACCTGCGGCCCTACCTGATGCACATGCCGCGCTGGCGCCGCATGACGCACGGCTATCTCACGGCCGACCTCAGCTACGCGCTCTTCACGCGAAAGTACCCGTCGCCGCCGCTCGCCGCCAATGAGCAGGCGGCGCAGGAGGCCTATCTCACCGGCAACTACTTCGTGACCTGGTGCTCCTGGATGGGCATGAGCCTTCTGGGCATCGCGCTGGCCAATTTCATTCCGCAGAACTGGGGCCTCGGCTTTGCCGGCGTGCTGAGCCTGGTGGCCATCGTCTGTTCGATGGCGACCACGCGGCTGCGCGTGCTGGCCGCGCTGATTGCCAGCGTCACCGCCGTGGCGGCCTATGCACTGCCGCTCAAGCTCAACATCGTGGTGGCCATCGGCGTGGCGGTGCTGCTGTGCTTCTGGCTCGAGAAGCAGTTCGGGCTCGACCCCGAGGCGGAGGACGACAAGTGAGGGGCACCGACCTCTGGACGCTGGGCGTGATCGTCGGCCTGGCTGCGGTCACCGTTTTGACGCGCTGCTTCTTCTTCATTCTGGACCGCCCCTGGGGCTTGCCCGAGTGGGCGCACCGCGCCTTGCACTACGCGCCGGCTGCGGCGCTCGCGGGCGTGATCGCGCCCGAGATCGTCATGACCCAGGGTCACCTCATCACCACGCTGCACGACGCGCGCCTGTATGCCGCGGCGGTGGGCGCCGCCTACTACTACTGGCGGCGCGGCGTGCTCGGCACGATGCTGGCGGGGATGGCGGTGTACCTGCCGCTGCACCTCGGGCTCGGCTGGTAGCGCGGCCTTCAGCGCGCGTGGGCGAATTCGGCGATGGCGTCCGCCGCTTGGAGCACCAGCGCGGGCTGGCCCGCGAGATAGTGGTTGCCCCCCACGATGTCGACGTTGCGGATGTGCGCGCCGCCGGCGGCCATCCATGCATCGCGCGTGCTCGGGAAGGTCGACTGGTCGCCCGTGTAGGTGAGCAGCAGCTTGGGCACCGTCGTGCGCGCAAGGTTGGTGGGACCGTCAGCCTGCGAACGCGATGACCATTGCGACAGGAACGCGGTCAGCGAGGTGGTGCGGCCCATCGCATTGGCCGAATAGTTCACTTGCCGCGCATTGCCCCACACGCTGCCCGGCAGGCGATCGTTGGCGTCGAGCGAAAGATCCACGCAGCGCGGATCGGCGTGCGTGCGGTAGACGACGAAGGCCTGGTCGCGGGGCGCCCCGGGCGTGCCGCGCAGCAGTGCAAGCCTGTCCACGCACCACTGCTCGACGCGGTCCAGCCGCGCCTTCTGCGCCGCGCTGAAGCGTGCCAGAAAGTCGGCGTCGTAGGGCACGCGGTGGCGCGGGTCGTACATGTCGAGCTCGGGGTCGAGCGACAGAGGATCGTGCTCGTCCGTGACTGAGGGGTCGATCCAGTCGCGCATCAGCCGCGTGCGGCCCAGGTGCGCGGCGCACAGCGCAATGCCGTCCACCGGCGGCAGGTCGTCCGGGTGCAGGTGTGTCGGGTCGCCGTCGGGAAAATGCGTGGCCGTGAGCTTCTCGGCCTGCGCCTGGTAGAAGCTCGCAAGCGCCGCACCGCCAGAGTTGCCGACGAGGAACACCTTCTCGTAGCCGGCCGCGCGCAGGTACTGCACACCGGCGCCCAGGTCCTGGATGGCGCGCTCCATCAAGAGCACCGTGTCGTTGCCCGCGTAGCGCGAGTTCAGCCCCATGCAGCAGATGCCGCGCTCGGCCAGCGGACCGATCAGGTAGTGGCCCATGAAGTTGCTGGTCGGGTGCATCACGATGGCCGCGATCCTTTTCGGGCCCGGTGGCGCGCGATACGCGCCGTAGATGCGCGGACGCAGCATCTGCAAGCCCGATTGGCTCTCCATTGCCGCGCCGGGCTTCACGTCGATGGCGGCGAGCTGCAGTTCAGACATTCGCACCGCCTTTCGCCGCGCGAAACTGCGCCTTGCGTGCGGTCCACGCATCGAGCTCCGCGCGGGCGCGCCGCGCATGCGCATCCATCTCGGCCTGCGGCACGGTCGGCGTGGTGAGCTCCACGCGAATGCCGTTGGGATCGAAGAAATAGATCGACTCGATGATGTGATGGTCGGTCACGCCCAGTACTTCCACGCCCGCATCCTCGAGCCGCGCCTTGGCGGCCAGCAGGTCTTCCACTGAATCGACCCGCAGCGCAATGTGGTTCACCCATGCGGGCGTGTTGGGGGAGGGCAGTGCGGCCACGTCGTCGCCAAGGTCGAAGAAGGCGATGTACGAGCCATCGCGCATCTGGAAAAAGATGTGCACGTAGGGGCAGTACTCGCCCGTGCTCGGCACGTGGTCGCTCTTGATGACGTGGGCGAGCGGCAGGCCCAGCAGGTCCTCGTAGAAGCGGCGGGTTTCCTCGCTGTCGCGGCAGCGCCAGGCGAAGTGGTGCAGCCCGCGAATTGGCGGGGCCGCGTTGGCAGTCGTCGGCATGGCTTGTCTCCGGTAAGCCGTGATTGGGCGACGCCGCGTCTTATGATGCAATCGAAATTAATTCATCCATTGATGAAATAAGTCTATGAATCTGACGCTGCGCCAATTGCGCGCCTTCGCGGCCGTGGCCGAAGCCGGCGGCTTCACCGCCGCGGCGCAGCAGCTGCACCTTACCCAGTCGGCGCTCAGCGTTCTCGTGCGCGAGCTCGAGCGCGAGATGGGCGTGCAGCTGCTTGACCGCCACACGCGGCGCGTGCAGCTCTCCGAAGCCGGCCGCGAGTTCCTGCCATCGGTGCACCGCCTGCTCGGCGACCTCACGAGCGCAGTGGCCGGCGTGACGGATTTGCGTGACAAGAAGAAAGGTGTGTTGCGCCTTGCAGCACCCCAACTCATGGCGTGCACGCTGATGCCGCGGGTGATCGCGGTGTACCGCGAGGCCTATCCCGACGTCGATGTGCGCCTGGCCGACACCTTGCCGGAACACCTGCTGGCCGGCGTGATGTCGGGCGACGCGGAGCTGGCGGTGGGGCAGGACGTGGCCGTCGACGGAGCCATCGAGCGCCGCACGCTGCTGCGCGACCGGCATTGGCTGATCTGCCCGCCGGATCACGCATTCGCCAGGCGCCGCAAGGTGCGCTGGCACGAGCTCGCGCCCTACACCTTCATTGCACCCACGCGGGACTTTCGCCAGCGTGTGCTGCCCGAGTTGGCGCCGGCCGAGCGCGACTACATGCTGCGCCCGGAGACGCAGGAGGTGTCGTACATGACCACCGCGCTCGGCATGGTGGCCTCGGGCCTGGGGCTCACCGTGTGCCCGACCTATTCGGAGCCGCTGGTGCGCGCCCACGGCCTTCAGATGGTGCGGCTGGAGTCGCCCGACTTCCACCGCGAGGTCTGCGTCTACAGCGCCGCGCGGCGCACGCTCTCGCCCGCCGCGGCGAGCTTCGTCGAGGTCCTCGAGCGCTTTGCGCGGGCGCAGCACAAGGGCGGCTGAAAAGCATCGGCGCGGGGGCGGGCGCGCATGGAGCCGCAGCGAGGCGAAACCTACAATGCGTGCGACCTGTCTTTCACCACACCAGACCCCATGAACGTCATTCGATTCACCGACCTCTGCGCGCAAGGCAAGGCCGCTGGCCAGCGCGTCTTCATCCGAGCCGACCTCAACGTGCCGCAGGACGACGCGGGCAACATCACCGAGGACACGCGCATCCGCGCCTCGGTGCCCTGCATCCAGCTGGCGCTCGATTCCGGCGCCGCCGTGATGGTCACCTCGCACCTGGGCCGCCCGACAGAAGGCGAATTCAAGCCCGAGGACTCGCTGGCGCCCGTCGCCAAGCGCCTGGGCGAACTGCTGGGGCGCGAAGTACCGCTGGTGTCCAACTGGGTCGATGGCGTCGACGTGAAGCCCGGCCAGGTCGTGCTGCTCGAGAACTGCCGCGTCAACAAGGGCGAGAAGAAGAATGACGAGACGCTGTCGCGCAAGCTTGCCGCGCTCACCGACATCTATGTGAACGACGCCTTCGGCACCGCCCACCGCGCCGAGGCCACCACCTACGGCATCGCGCAGTTCGCCAAGATCGCCGCGGCCGGCCCGCTGCTCGCGGCCGAGATCGACGCCATCTCCAAGGCGCTGGCATTGCCCAAGCGGCCGCTGGTGGCCATCGTCGCCGGCTCCAAGGTGAGCACCAAGCTGACCATCCTCAAGAGCCTGTCGGCCAATGTCGACCAGCTGATCGTCGGCGGTGGCATTGCCAACACCTTCATGCTTGCGGCCGGCCTCAAGATCGGCAAGTCGCTGGCCGAGCCCGACCTGATCGACCAGGCCAAGGCGGTGATCGAATCCATGCGCACCCGCGGCGCCGACGTGCCGATTCCGGTGGACGTGGTCACGGCCAAGACCTTTGCGGCCGATGCGCCCGCCACGGTGAAAGACGCGAACGACGTGGCCGACGACGACCTGATCCTGGACATCGGGCCCAAGACCGCCGCGCAACTGGCCGCGCAGCTGCGCGAAGCCGGCACCATCGTCTGGAACGGCCCGGTGGGCGTGTTCGAGTTCGACGCCTTCGCGGGCGGCACCAAGGCCATCGCCCAGGCCATCGCCGAAAGCAGCGCCTTTTCGATCGCCGGCGGCGGCGACACGCTCGCGGCCATTGCCAAGTACGGCATCGAGAAGCAGGTCGGCTACATCTCGACCGGAGGCGGCGCCTTCCTCGAAGTGCTCGAGGGCAAGACGCTGCCGGCCTTCGAGATTCTTTCCAAGCGTGCCGCGGGCTGATTTTTCACGCGGCGCGCGCCGCGTCTACTTCCTGTAGTCACATAAAGTGTATACAGTAGAGAATACAAAACGGAGACTTGCTCAATGATCACGGATCGCCTTCCCCGCCACGCCACCAAGATCGTCGCCACGCTCGGCCCGGCTTCCAACACGCCCGAGCTGCTGGAGCAGATGATCCTGAACAAGGTCAGCGTGGTGCGGCTCAACTTCAGCCATGGCACGGCGCAGGACCACATCGACCGCGCGGCCATGGTGCGCGAGGCGGCCCGCAAGACGGGCCGCGAGGTGGCGATCATGGCCGACCTGCAGGGCCCGAAGATCCGCGTCGGCAAGTTCGCGCAGGGCAAGATCTGGCTCGAGCCGGGCGCCAAGTTCGTGCTCGATGCCTCGCGCACCGAACCCGGCGACACCGACGCGGTCGGACTCGACTACAAGGACCTGCCGCGCGACGTGCGCCCTGGCGACAGGCTGCTGCTGAACGACGGCCTCATCGTGCTCACGGTCGACGCGGTGCGCGGCGAGGCGGTGCACACCACCGTCCGGCTGGGCGGCGAGCTCTCCAACAACAAGGGCATCAACAAGCAGGGCGGCGGCCTCACCGCGCCGGCGCTCACGGCCAAGGACATGGAAGACATCAAGACCGCGATGAGCTTCCAGGCCGACTACGTGGCGGTGAGCTTTCCAAAGAACGCCACCGACATGGAAATGGCGCGCCAGCTGTGCAACGTGGCCGCGGCCGAATACGGCCACAAGCCGGGCCTGATCGCCAAAATCGAGCGCGCCGAGGCGATCCCCAAGCTGGAGGAGATCCTCCGCGCGAGCGACGGCATCATGGTCGCGCGCGGCGACCTCGCCGTCGAAGTCGGCAACGCCGCCGTCCCCGCGCTGCAGAAAAAGATGATCCGCATGGCGCGCGACATGGACAAGGTGGTCATCACCGCGACCCAGATGATGGAGTCGATGATCACCAACCCCGTGCCCACGCGGGCCGAGGTGAGCGACGTGGCCAACGCCGTGCTCGACGGCACCGACGCCGTGATGCTCTCGGCCGAAACCGCCTCGGGCCGCTACCCGCTCGAAACCGTGCAGGAGATGAGCCGCATCTGCGAAGCCGCCGAATCGGCCGAAGACAAGATGCTCGACGCCGACTTCAGCGGCAAGACCTACAGCCGCATCGACCAGTCCATTGCCATGGGCGCGCTGTTCACCGCCCACCACCTGGGCGCCAAGGCCATCGTGGCGCTCACCGAGTCGGGTTCCACGCCGCTGTGGATGAGCCGGCACCGCGCGCACATCCCGATGTACGCACTGACCTCTCGCCTCGCCACGCAGCGCAGGATGGCGCTCTACCGAAATGTGCGCCCGCTGCTGATGGATTCGGAAAGCGACCGCGACACCGCGCTCGAGCAGGCCGAAGCCCACCTGAAGAAGCGCGGCATCGTACAGACCGGCGACGTCTACGCGATCACCTGCGGCGAACCGATGGGTGCCCCCGGGGGCACCAACATGCTGAAGATCTGCCGCGCGAGCTGAGTTCGCTCAGCCGTTGCGGAACAGGAAGCTGTAGGCGTTCAGCGCAGGCACGCCGCCCAGGTGCGCATACAGCACCTTCGAGCCCGCCGGGAATTCGCCCAGGCGCACCTTCTCGATCATTCCGTGCATCGACTTGCCCTCATACACGGGGTCGGTCAGCATGCCCTCCAGGCGCGCGCACAGGCGGATCGATTCCAGCGTGCCGTCGTTGGGCAAGCCGTATTCGGGGCCTCCGAAGCGGCGGTCGAGCACCACGTCCTTGTCGGTGATGTCGCGCCCCAGCTCGACCAGCTCGGCCGTGCTCCTGGCAATGCGCACGATCTGCTCGAAGGTCTGCTGCGGCTTGGCCGATGCGTCGATGCCGATCACGCGGTCGGCCCGGCCGTCGGCCGCAAAGCCCACCACCATGCCGGCCTGCGTGCTGCCCGTGACCGAGCAGGTCACGATGTAGTCGAAGTTGAAGCCGAGCTCGGCTTCCTGCTGGCGCACCTCCTCGGCAAACCCGACGAAGCCCAGCCCGCCGTAGCGGTGCTCCGAGCAGCCGGCCGGGATCGGAAAGGGCTTGCCGCCGGCCTTGCGCACGTCGTCCATGGCTTCTTCCCAGCTCTTGCGGATGCCGATGTCGAAGCCCGCGCTGTCCAGCCGCACTTCGGCGCCCATGATGCGTGACATCTCGATGTTGCCGACGCGGTCGTACACCGCGTCCGAATAGTTGACCCAGTTCTCCTGCACCAGCACGCACTTCATACCCAGGTGCGCGGCCACGGCGGCGACCTGGCGCGTCTGGTTCGACTGGATGCCGCCGATCGACACCAGCGTGTCGTAGCCACCTTCGATCGCCTCGGGGATCAGGTATTCGAGCTTTCGCGTCTTGTTGCCGCCGAAGGCCAAGCCGCTGTTGCAGTCCTCCCGCTTGGCATAGAGCTCGACCTCGCCTCCCAGGTGCGCGCTCAGGCGCTTGAGCGGATGGATCGGCGTGGGGCCGAAGGTGAGGCTATGGCGGGGAAATTTCTTGAGGTTCATCGATGCGCTCCAAGGCAAATGGAAAGGAGGAGGAATGGCATCGATCGTAGAAAGAAGGCGCCGAAACGTGGTTGCAAACTTTGGTGGAATTACGGATGAAAAAAAGACAAGATCCAGGAATCGAAGGCTTTTGATTTGCAAAGGAACAGATGAGCACAACAAAGTTGCGTGCCACGCCGGCGCAGGCGACCGAGGGAGCGCCGGAGCTCGATCGCACCGATCGGGCCATCCTCCGCGCCCTGCAGCGCGATGCCTCGGTCTCGAACGTGGCGCTGGCCGCCAAGGTCAATCTCAGCGCGCCGGCCTGCCTCCGGCGGGTCGAACGGCTCAAGGCCGCGGGGCTCATCCGGGGCGTCGTGGCGTTGCTCGATGCCAAGGCCCTGGACCTCGGCATGCTGGTGATGATCGGCGTGGTGCTCGACCGTTCGACGCCCGACTCCTTCGCCGACTTCGAGAAGGCTGCGCAGAAGGTGTCCGGCTGCCTCGAATGCCACGTGGTCACGGGCGAATTCGACTACTTCATGCTCGTGCGCACGCGCGACAACGACAGCTTCAACCGCCTGCACGCCGAGCAGCTGCTGTACTTGCCGGGCGTTCGGCAGATCCGGACTTTCGTGGTGCTCAAGCAGGTGCTGTCGACCACGCAGCTGCCGATCTAGCGGCGCGGGCGAATGGCCGCGGCCCCCTGGGGGTACCTGTCAGTGCCGTCCCACAAGGGGCCCCGATAGAATTGCGGCAGTTTTCTCTCGTCTTTCCGCCTTCTTTTTCCCCTATTTCCGCGAGGTATTTCCCATGGCACTCGTCTCGATGCGCGAACTGCTGGACCACGCAGCCGCCAACGGCTACGGCATTCCGGCCTTCAACGTCAACAACCTGGAACAGGTCCAGGCCGTGATGGAGGCCGCGAAGGAAACCGGCGCGCCGGTCATCCTGCAGGCCAGTGCCGGTGCCCGCAAATATGCCGGCGAAGCCTTCATCAAGCACCTGATCCAGGCCGCCATCGAGCAGTACCCGAACATCCCGCTGGTCATGCACCAGGACCACGGCCAGAACCCCGACGTCTGCAAGGGCGCCATCGACCTGGGCTTCAGCTCGGTGATGATGGATGGCTCGCTCGAGGCCGACGGCAAGACCATTGCCAGCTACGACTACAACGTGGACGTCACCAAGAAGGTGTCGGACATGGCCCACCGCCTGGGCGTGACGGTCGAAGGCGAGCTCGGCTGCCTCGGTTCGCTCGAAACCATGAAGGGCGACAAGGAAGACGGCCACGGCACCGACGACACCATGACGCGCGAGCAGCTGCTCACCGATCCCGAGCAGGCCGCCGACTTCGTCAAGCGCACGCAGATCGACGCGCTGGCCATTGCCATTGGCACCAGCCACGGCGCCTACAAGTTCACGCGCGAGCCCACCGGCGACATCCTGGCGATCGACCGCATCAAGGAAATCCACCGCCGCATTCCCAACACCCACCTGGTGATGCACGGCTCCTCGAGCGTGCCGCAAGAGCTGCTGGCCATCATTCGCCAGTACGGCGGCAACATGAAGGAAACCTACGGCGTGCCCGTGAAGGAAATCCAGGAAGCCATCAAGCACGGCGTGCGCAAGATCAACATCGACACCGACATCCGCCTGGCCATGACCGGCGCGGTGCGCAAGTTCCTGGCCGAGAACCCCGAGAAGTTCGACGCCCGCGAATGGCTCAAGCCGGCGCGCGAAGCCGCCAAGCTGATCTGCAAGCAGCGCTACATCGAGTTCGGCTGCGAAGGCCAGGGCGCCAAGATCAAGGGCGACACGCTGCAGGTCGTCGCCGCCAAGTACGCCAAGGGCGAGCTCGCGCAAGAAGTCGTCTGAACTTTTTTCGCGTTTCGCAGGCCACCGTTCGCGGTGGCTTTTTTCTGCGCGCACAATCCGTTTTCCCCGTCACGCCACCCGTTTCCGCACAGTACGCCCCATGACCACCGTCCACACCTCCTCCATCCAGAGCCTGCCCCTGCTTGCGCGCGGCAAGGTGCGCGACAACTACGCCGTCGGCGAGGACCGCCTCCTGATGGTCGCGAGCGACCGGCTCAGCGCCTTCGACGTGATCATGGGCGAGCCGATCCCGGGCAAGGGCGAAATCCTCACCAAGATGGCGCTGTGGTGGTTCGACCGCCTGGGCGCGCTGTGCCCCAACCACCTGACGGGCGAAGCGCCCGAAAGCGCGGTCACGGCCGAAGAGGTGCCGCAGGTCACCGGCCGCTCGATGCTGGTCAAGCGCCTGACGCCGATCCCGGTCGAGGCCGTGGTGCGCGGCTACCTGGCCGGCAGCGGCTGGAAGGAATACCAGGAAAGCCGATCGGTCTGCGGCGTGCCGCTGCCCGAAGGGCTCACCAACGCCAGCAAGCTGCCGCGCCCGATCTTCACGCCCGCCGCCAAGGCGGCAGCCGGCGAGCACGACGAGAACATCAGCTACGACCGCGTGGTAGAGATCGTCGGCCCCAAGCTGGCGCAGCAGATCCGCGAGACCAGCCTGGAGATCTACGAGACCGCCGCGCAGATCGCACTGGCCAAGGGAATGATCATCGCCGACACGAAGTTCGAGTTCGGTCTGGACGAGGCCGGCACGCTGGTGCTGATGGACGAAGTGCTCACGCCCGACAGCTCGCGCTACTGGCCGGTCGAGGGCTACCAGGCCGCGCTGGCGGCCGGCGCCAATCCGCCGAGCTACGACAAGCAGTTCGTGCGCGACTGGCTCGAAGCCACCAAGATCAACGGCAAGCCCTGGGACAAGACGCCGCCGGCGCCCCGTCTGCCGGCCGAGGTGATAGAGAAGACCGCGGCCAAGTACCGCGAAGCGCTGGAACGCCTCACCGGCTAATAAAAAAAAAGGAGCGCGAAGCGCGCTCCTTGCGGCTGCGTCAGCGCGTCGCGTTCAGCGTGGCCACGGTCCGTCCGCTCGCATCGAGCAACGCGAGCTGCCCGGGGCCGGCCAGCCGGTAGCTCGCGGTCGTCTGCAGCGCCGAGATGAACTGCGCCTCGTTGGCGCCGCGCACCGGGTCGGCGCAGGCCATGCGGGTCGATGCCAGCTGGCCGATGCGCAGCGTGATGCCGCTGCGCGTGAACGAACCCGAGACCCGGTTGCAGCCGCCCGATCCGCTGACGCGGCCGCTGCTGCGGTCGAACTGGATCTGCGCATCGCCGCCGGTCGCCACGGGTTCGCCGCCCAGTTGCGCGAGACGCCAGACCGGGCCTTCGATCGGCTCGTCTAGGCTGATGCCGCTGCCGCAGGCGGACAGGGCGGCGGCCAGCAGTGCGGTCGCGATGGCGGGAAGCGCGAGACGGGCGAGGGAGCGCATGGCCGATTTTTCCTTCTCAATTGCAACAAGTTGAATCGGCGCCATCGTATTCGACGCCGCCTGGCCTCGCCAAGGCGGAGCCGCCCGTCACTATCGTGCGGACGACCTTGCGCACGCTGACTGACGCCTACGGCGGGCTGAAATCCACAAAAAAAGCGACTCGGGAGTCGCTTTTCAGGAGCTGCGCATTCGTAAACGCGCAAATTCTTCGATCAGCTCAGCACCACGCTGCTGAGGCGCCGGCGGTAGGTGGCCACCACCGGATCGTCCGGCGGAATCTGCCCATCGGCCACCTTCACCTTGGGCGGCTCGATCAGGTCGAGGATCGCGATGTAGGTCTTGCGCGCGATTTCTTCGTTCCAGCTCTTGTCCCGCATCAGGATCTCGAGCAGTTCGTCCATCGCGTCGGTCCAGCGCTGCGCATCCATCAGCAGGCGTGCGCGGCCGAAGCGGGCATCGAAGTCGCGCCTGTTGGCGGCGATCTTCGCGTCGAGCTCGGCCAATTCAGGGGCGGCGCCCGACGGCGGCGCCGCGAAATCGATGGCGTCCATCCAGCGCTGCAGCGAATCGAATCGGCGCACCAGCGTGGTCCTGCCGATCACCGGCGCGAACGCCACCTTGGCATCGTCGATGCGGCCCATCTGCAGCAGCAGCTTGACGTAGTCGAAGCGGGCGTCGTCGTTGGCGGGATCGGTTGCCACGGCATGCTGCAGCCGCTCGAGCGCGCCCTCGGTGTCGCCTTCGGCCAAGGCCTCCTGCGCCGCGGCTCCCTCGGAAGCCGCCTCGACTTCCTCCGCGCCGGGCACGTGCTTGTCCAGGAATTCCCGGATCTTGTCGGCCGGAATGGCGCCGACGAAGCCGTCGACCGGCTGGCCGTCCTTGAACATCACGCAGAACGGAATGCTGCGCACGCCGAACATCTCCGACAGCTGCGACGAGATCTGCGGCACCTTGTCGGCGTCGAGCTTGGCCAGCGTGAAGCGGCCGGCGTACTCGGTTTCGAGCTTTTCGAGCACCGGGCCGAGCTGCTTGCACGGCCCGCACCATTCGGCCCAGATGTCCAGCAGCACCGGCGTGGCGACCGAAGCTTCGATCAGTTCGGCCTGGAAATTTTCGAGAGTGATGTCGATCATCGGAACCAGCTGGGGGTGAAACGTAAAATTGAAACCATGAACGAAACCATTCAGGTCGGTGTAGTGATGGGCTCGAGCTCCGATTGGGAGACGATGCGCAACGCGGTCGAGATTCTCCAGCAATTCGGGATCCGGCACGAAGCGAAGGTGGTCTCGGCCCACCGGATGCCCGATGCGCTGTTCGCATATGCCGAAAGCGCCGCCGGGCGCGGGCTCACCGCGATCATCGCGGGAGCCGGCGGCGCGGCCCATCTGCCGGGCATGCTGGCCTCGAAAACCACGGTGCCGGTGCTCGGCGTGCCGGTGGCCAGCCGCCATCTGCAGGGTGTCGATTCGCTCTACAGCATCGTGCAGATGCCCAAGGGCGTGCCGGTGGCCACCTTTGCCATCGGCAATGCGGGGGCCGCCAACGCGGCGCTGTTCGCGGTGTCGATGCTGGCGGTGAACGACCCGGCGCTGCGCGCCAAGCTCGATGCCTTCCGCGCCGCGCAGACGGCCGCGGCCGAAGCCATGGCGTTGCCGCCGCCGGTGGATGGCGCCGCCGTATCCCCCTTTTCGCCGCAGGGCGGAGGTGCGCTATGACCGACAACGGCCTGCCCATTCTTCCCGGCGCCACGCTCGGCGTGCTTGGCGGTGGCCAGCTGGGCCGCATGTTCGCCCATGCCGCCCAGCGCATGGGCTATTTCACCGCCGTGCTCGACCCCGATGCCGACAGCCCGGCCGGCCGGGTGAGCCATCACCACATCCACACCGACTACACCGATGTCGACGGACTCGCGCGGCTCGCGGGCCTGGCCGATGCGGTCACGACCGAGTTCGAGAACGTGCCGGCGCCCTCGCTGGACAAGTTGTCGGCCGCCCGGCCCGTGTCGCCCGATGCCGCCGCCATCGCGATCGCGCAGGACCGGATCGCCGAAAAGGCGCATTTCACGCGCTGCAGCGTGCCATGCGCGCCCTATGCCGTGATCGAGACCGCGGCCCAGCTCGCGGCCGGCGACGACGGCCTGCTGCCCGGCATCCTGAAGACCGCACGCCTCGGCTATGACGGCAAGGGCCAGCAGCGCGTGACCACGCGCGCCGAACTGGTCGACGCCTGGCAGGCCGCGCATTGCGTGCCCTGCGTGCTCGAGAAGATGCTGCCGCTCGAGTTCGAGTGCTCGGTGATCGTGGCGCGCGGCCGCGACGGACAGATCGTGCACTTTCCGCCGCAGCGCAACCTGCACCGCGACGGCATCCTCGCGATGACCGAGGTGCATGCCCAGAACATGCCCAAGACCGTGGCGCAGGCGGCCGTCAACTCCGCCAAGAGCATTGCCGCCGGGCTCAACTACGTCGGCGTGCTGTGCGTCGAGTTCTTCGTCTTGACCGACGGCTCGCTGGTGGTGAACGAAATGGCCCCGCGGCCGCACAACAGCGGCCACTACACCATGGAAGCGTGCGACGTGTCGCAGTTCGAGCTGCAGGTGCGCACGCTCGCGGGCCTGCCGCTGGCCCCGCCGCGCCAGCACAGCCCGGCGATCATGCTGAACCTGCTGGGCGACCTGTGGTTCACCGCGGGTGGCTCCAAGCCCGCCGCCCCGCGCTGGAGCGAGGTGCTCGCGCTGCCGGGCGCGCACCTGCACCTGTACGGCAAGATCGAACCGCGCCGTGGCCGCAAGATGGGCCACCTGACGTTCACCGGCGCCACGATCGAAAGCGTGCGCGCCGCCGCCTCCCAGGCCGCCGCGCTGCTCGGCCTGCCGCCGCTTTCGGCGGCGGACTTCGCATGATCCTCGACGGGCAGGATCCCCAGGCCATTGCCGAAGCCGTGCGCGTGCTGCGCGCGGGCGGCCTGGTCGCGTTCCCGACCGAGACCGTCTACGGGCTGGGCGCCGATGCCACCAGCGACATGGCGGTCGGCGGCATCTTCAAGGCCAAGGGCCGGCCGTCGGACCATCCGCTGATCGTCCACGTGGCGTCCGGCATCAAGGGCACCGAGGCCCTGTCGCGCTTCGCCCAGCCGCTGCCGCCGTTCGCGCAGAAGCTGGTGCAGGCCTTCTGGCCCGGCCCCCTGACGCTGATCGTCACGCGCCAGCCCGGCGTGGCGGCCGCGGCGGCCGGCGGGCAGGACACCATCGGCCTGCGCTGCCCTTCGCATCCGGTTGCACAGGCCTTGCTCGAAGCCTGCGCAGAGCAAGGCGTGCCGGGCCTCGCGGGGCCGAGCGCCAACCGCTTCGGCCGCGTCAGCCCGACCACGGCGCAACATGTGTTCGACGAATTCGGCGACGCGGTGCCCGTGATCGACGGCGGCGCCTGCGAGGTGGGCATCGAATCGACCATCATCGATTGCAGCCGCGGCGCACCCGTGCTGCTGCGCCCGGGTCTGATCACGCGCGCGCAGATCGAGTCCGCCCTCGGCGAGCGCCTCAGCAACCGAGAGGTGCTCGAAACGCCCGATCCGCGCGCGCCCGGCACGCTGGAGGCGCACTACGCGCCCAACGCCAAGCTGCGGCTGATGGACGCCAAGGCCATCCAGACCGGCCTCGACGTGCTCGGCGCGGGCGCGGCGAACATCGCGGTGTGGTCGCGCGCCGAGCTGCGCAGCCATTCGCAGCGCGTGCTGCAGCGGCGCATGCCCGACGATGCCGCCGCCAGCGCGCACCAGCTGTTCGCGGTGCTGAGGGAGTTCGACGCGCAAGGCGTCAAGCTGATCTGGGTCGAGACGCCGCCCGACACGCCCGAATGGGAAGGCGTGCGCGACCGCCTGCAGCGCGCCGCGATGGGCTAACCCCAGGCTCAGCCGCCCGCGGCCAGGACGCCCTGGAAGAAGCCGCGAGCCGAGGCCAGGCAGAACGAAGGCGCGAGCGTGCCGTGGTAGGCCAAGGTGACGGCCTGCCGCTTGTCGGCGTCGCTGCCCGGGGTGTTCTGCGCCAGGGTGCTCTTGGCCTGCGCGAAGCCGGCGCGGGCGGCGGAATAGGCGTCGGCGGCTGCCGTGTCTTCCAGGTCGATCACCGTCAGCGCGGCGGCCGGCATGCCGCGCGCGCGGAAATAGCCGGCGGTGGCGCGGGTGCTCAGGAAGTTCACCGTCGGATCGTTGGCGCCGCCGCACATGAGCATCGGGCGGGCCGGCAGCCAGTTGCGCAGGTCGTTGGCCCGCGCCGCCTTGCGGAAGCCCACGGCCGGCCTGCAGTCCAGCGGCGAGGTCGTGCTGAGCGACGCGGCCGTGGCGGGCAGCGCATTGCCCGGGCAGGGGTTCGCCAGGACGTCGCCGGCGGCCTGCGTCAGGTAGCTCTGGCGGATCAGGTTGTTGGCGCCGTAGAAGATCGACAGTTCCGGGCTCACCGGCCCCGGCGTTGCGCCGGCGGGAAAAAGCGCGAGTTGCGGCAATTTGCCGTTGGCGTATAGGGTGGCGAGAGGTGTCAGGCTGGGCAGCAGGGTGTCGATGCCGGCGGCGTACTGCGCTTCGTAGAGGTCGGCGGTGCTGCCGTACACGTCGCCGAACTGCTGCTGCCAGCTGGCCGAGAGCAATGGCACGAACAGCGTGCTGCCAAGGGCCGGCCAGCCCAGGAAGGTGTAGTCCGCCAGCAGGCTGATGGCCGACGGTGCCGAGAGCGGCGCCGAAGCGGTCACGGGCCGTCCCGTGGCCTGCATCTCGCGGTGCGCCGCCATCGCGACGTAGCCGCCCTGCGAATAGCCGGTGATCAGCAGCGAGCCCGCGTCCGCCGCATCGATGCCGGACAGCGTCTTGCGCGCCGCGGTGAGCGCATCGACCATGTCCTTGCCCTGCTGGTCGCCGTTGAGGTAAGGGTGATAGGGCAGTGTCGACTTGTCATAGCCCGCATAGTTGGGTGCCACCACGATGTAGCCCTGCGCCGCGAACATGGCGGCGACGGTGAGGCCCTCGCCCGCTGCCGGCTGCGCCGGGTCGGTCCACCTGGCGAGGTTGTAGTTGCGTGCGGCGGTCGTCCCGTGCGCATACAGCACGACCGGTCGCGCTCCGTTGCAGCCCAGGTCCGCGCCCGACGGCAGCATGATCGCGGCCGTCGCATTGGTAGCCTCGCCCTTACCGCCGACCGTCCGGTATTCGAGCAAGCGCACCTCCACCCCGCACTTGGGCGTGCCCGCCACCTGCAGCAAGGCCTTGCCCTGGTCGCTGGCCTGCAGGTTGGTCCTGAACTGGTCGGCCGTGAGCTTGGCAGTCTGCTCGGGCGGATCGGTGACGACCGATCCGCGGCCGGTGTCGCCGGCCGGTGGCGGAAATCCCGCGTTGATGCCGATGCCGCCCCCTCCGCCGCCACCGCAGGCGGCCAGCAGCAAGGTGATGCCCGCGAGCACCGGAAGCCGATGCAGCGGAGACGAAGGTTGTCGTTGAAGCTGGTTCAAGGCGTGCCTCTTGGTGTTTTGTCAGTCGGATCGAACGGGCGTCCGATTCTGTGCAGCACCATCGGCCCACGCAAGCGGCACGTATACCTAGGAGAATTTTTCAGTACACGGTCGCCAGCCGGCGGCTCAGTTGTCCTGGGAGGCCCAATCGACCAGCGCGTCGAACGCGGCGCGCGCAGCCCCCGCGTTCTCGCCGTTCGCGATGGCCACCAGCACGTAGCGCCGGCCGCTTGCGCCGTGCACGTAGCCGGCCACGCCGGCCGAGTCGCGCAGCGAGCCGGTCTTCAGGTGGGCCGCGCCGCCCGAGCGCAACGCGCGCTTTTTCAGTGTGCCGTCCACGCCTGTGGCGGGCAGCGACGACATCAGCTCCGGCATCACCGGCGAGCGCCAGGCCACCTGCAGCATCTTGCCGAGTGCCGCCGCGCTGATGCGCTCGTCGCGCGACAGGCCCGAGCCGTTGTCGAACACGGGCGGCGCCTCGCCGGTGCCGATGCGGTCGCGCCACCACTGGCCCAGCGCGCCGCGCGAGGCCTCGAAGCTGCCGCGGTTCTTCTGCGTGAGCCCGATCGTGAGGAACACCTGCTGCGCCATCACGTTGTTGCTGTATTTGTTGATGTCGCGGATCACCTCGGCGAGCGGCGGCGACGCGAATTCGAAGGCCGGCCTGAGGCCTCCCGGCACCCGGCCTTCGCGCATCTGGCCGCCCACGCGGCCGCCCATCTCGGCCCACATCCCGCCGATGGCGCGCAGGCCGTAGGTGCGCGGATCGGTGTAAGCGACGGCCCAGTTCTTTTCGCCGCAGGCGGCCGGAAGCGCACCCGTGAAGCGGATGCGGTTCGGGTCGCTGAAGTCGGGCCTGATTGCCGCGCGCCAGTCGCCGCATTCGCCCGGTGCGAGCGCCACCGTGGGCTGCATCGACACGCTGGCGAGCGGAGGCTCGTAGCTCACGCGCGCCTGCTGGCCGCCGCGCTCGGGCGTGAAGACCATGTTGACCGACTTGAAGTTGACCAGCAGCGCGTCGGGCGAGGCGTTGTAGGGCCGCAGCGGCTCGCCGTCGAAGGCGCCGGGGTCGTTCTCTATCGTGTTCTCGAAGGCGCTGCGGTCCAGCACGATGTCGCCGCTCACGGTGGTGATCCCCAGGCCCTGCACGCGCCGCAGCAGCAGCCAGGCCCGTTCCAGCACCAGCTTCGGGTCGCCCTGGCCCTTGATGTAGAGGTTGCCGTTGAGCACGCCGTTGTTCACCGTGCCATCCACGTAGACGGGCGTGCTCCAGCTGTAGGCTGCGCCGAGCAGGTCCAGCGCGGCGTAGGTGGTCACCAGCTTCATGATCGACGCGGGATTGACTTGCACCTGCGAGCGCCAGGCCAGGCGCGGCGGCCGAAGGCCGTCGGCATCGGCCACCAGCATCGTCACCGAATCGCGCGGCACACGCGCGCGCGCGAGGGCGCTTTCCACTTCGGCCGGGAAGGCCTGCTGCGCAAGGGCGGCCGAGCCGGCCGTTGCGGTGAAGAGGAGGGCGCAGGCGGTACGAACGAACGAGCGGCGGCAAAAAAGGACGGGCATCGGCCGATTATCCGGGCCCGAAAACGTGCAGTTGCGCGTGATACAGCAGCATCACCGTCTTGGCATCGACGATGCGCCCGTCCGCCACCATGGCCAGCGCGTCGCCGATGCCGAGCTCGAGCACCTCGATGTCCTCGCCCTCGTGGGCGAGGCCGCCGCCCTCGCCCACGCGCATCGACGGGTCGTACTCGGCAATGAAGAAGTGCAGCTTCTCGGTGACCGAACCCGGGCTCATGAAGGCTTCGAGGATCTTGTGCACGGCGCCGAGCCGGTAGCCCAATTCTTCCTCCACCTCGGCGCGGATCCGTTCCTCGGGCGCCGCGTTGTCGAGCAGGCCGGCCGCCGCCTCGATCAGCAGGTCGTCGTGGCCGTTGACGAAGGCCGGATAGCGGAACTGCCGCGTCAGCAGCACCGTGCGCTGCGCGAGGTTGTATGGAAGCAGGGTGGCGCCGTTGCCGCGGTCATAGGTTTCGCGGTGCATGCGCTGCCACTGGCCGTCGTTGCGCTGCCAGTCGAACGCGGTGGTCTTCAGCGTGTACCAGTTGTCGGAGAGCAAGGTGACTTCGTGCACCCGGACGCGGTCGTGAATCGTCATGCCGCAAAGCTTATGCGCAAATTCGTGCACAAACAAGAAAATTCGTGCAATCAATGCTCCAGCCCGCTACCATCGGCGCCATGCTCACCCGCCAGCGCAAGCAACACATCCTCTCCGTCCTGCAGCGCGACGGCAACGTCGTCGCCAAGTCGCTCAGCGAGGAGCTCGCGCTGTCGGAAGACACCATCCGCCGCGACTTGCGCGACCTGGCGGCCGAGGGCCTGCTGCAGCGCGTGCACGGCGGCGCACTGCCGCTCGCCCGGGCGGAGGCCGATTTCGCCGGCCGGCTGCAACTCGCCACCGCGGAAAAGGTGGCCATCGGCCGCGCCGCGGCGCGCCTGGTGCGCGCCGGGCAGGTGGTTTTCGTGGACGGCGGCACCACGGCCGTCCAGATGGCGCGGCACCTGCCGAAGAGCCTGCGCGCGACGGTGGTCACGCACAGCCCGTCGGTCGCGGTTGAGCTGGTCGGCCATGCCGACGTCGAGGTGGTGCTGGTCGGCGGGCGCCTCTTCCGGCATTCGATGGTGGCGGTGGGCGCTGCGGCCATGGACGCGATTTCGCGCATCCACGCCGACACCTGCTTCCTGGGCGTGACCGGCGTGCATGCCGAAGCCGGGCTGACCACCGGCGACGCCGAAGAGGCTGCGATCAAGCGAGCGCTCATGGCTTCCGCGGCCGAGACGGTGGTGCTGGCCTCGTCCGAAAAGATCGGCGCCGCTTCGGCCTGGGTGGTCAACCCGGTGTCGGCCGCCACCAGCCTGCTGGTGTCGCCCGAAGCGCCCGCCGCCGCGCTCGCCCCGCTGCGCGAGGCGGGGCTCGCGATCCTCTGCAGCGACGGGTGCTGAAGCGGGCCGCATTCGCCCTGCGTCGGCGCGGCGTTGGCGCGCCCTCGATAATCGGCGGATGCCCGCTTTGCCCCGCCTCTCGCCCCGCACGCTCGGCATCGGCGCAGCCGTGATCACGGTGCTGGTCTGGACGGCCTTCATCGTGATCGCCCGGGCCTCGGCCGGCCGTTCGCTCACGCCTTTCGACCTAGCGCTGGCGCGCATCTGCGGCGCCAGCCTGGTGCTGGTGCCCTGGGGTGCCTGGATGGTCACGAAGGGCCGCCGGCAACGGGACGGCAGCGCCTCCTCGCTCTTCGGACTCTCGCCCCTTTCGCTTCGCTTGACCGCCATCGCCGGCATCTTCGGCGGCGTGGCCTATGCCGCGCTGGCTTACAGCGGCTTCTTCTTCGCGCCGGCCGGCCACGCCTCGGTGCTGATGCCCGGAAGCCTGCCGCTGTGGACCACGCTGCTGGCCGCACTGGTGCTGCGGGACCGCATCACGCCGGCACGCGCTTTCGGCCTCGCGCTGATCGTGGCCGGCGATCTCATGGTGGGCGGGCGCAGCCTGCTGCACGCCTTCGAGGGCGGCGAGGTCTGGAAAGGCGACCTGCTCTTCATGTCGGCCGCCTTTTGCTGGGCCTGCTACAGCGTGGTGGCGCGCCGCCACGGCCTGGACGCCGTGCGCGCCACCATCGCCATCACCGTGTTCGCGCTCCTGACCTACGTGCCCGTGTACAGCCTGCTGGTGGCGGGCGGCGCGGTGGCGAGCCGCATCGGCTCCGCGCCGTGGGGCGAGGTGGCGTTCCAGATGCTGTTCCAGGGCGTCGGCTCGGTCGTCATCTCGGGCATCACCTTCACGAAGATGATCCAGTACTTCGGGCCGGTGCGCAGCACCATGATCACGGCGCTGGTGCCCGGCCTCTCGGCTTTCGGCGCGGTGGTCTGGCTCGATGAGCCGCTGTACTGGAACCTGGTTGCCGGCCTGCTGCTGGTGACCGCCGGCATCCTGTTCGGCGTGCAGAAATCCGCGGCCGGAGCGCGCAAGGCCGCCATGCCCGGGGTTGCGGGCGCAGCCATGGGACGACGCGATGCCTAAGCTCCTGGCTTTCGACACCAGCACCGAACACCTGTCGGTGGCGGTGCGCCACGGCGAGCGGGTGCTCACCCACAGCGGCGCCGGCGGCGCGCAGGCATCGAGCACGCTGATCCCGCTCATCCTGCAATTGCTGGCCGAGGCCGGGCTCGAGTTGGCCGCGCTGGACGCCATTGCCTTCGGCCGCGGACCAGGTTCCTTCACGGGCCTGCGTACGGCCTGCTCGGTGGCGCAGGGCCTGGCCTTCGGGTCCCGCGTGCCGCTGCTGCCGGTGGATACGCTGCTGGCCGTGGCCGAGGAGGCCCGCCACACCTTCGGTGCGCGCCGGGTGGTGGCCGCGCTCGATGCGCGCATGGACCAGCTCTATGCCGCGCGCTACGACTTCGACGCGGGCGGCGCGCTCGGTGCGCTGCAAGCCGACGGTGGCGAGCCGCTGCTGCTCGCGCCCGAAGCACTCGACGTGCCCGCCGGCTGGTCCCTGGCCGGCAACGCCTTTGCCGCCTACGGCCCGCGCCTGGCACCGGCCGCGGCACGCCACGAGGTGCTGCCGACCGCCGCCGCCATGCTGCGGCTCGCACCCGCGTTGCTGGACGCGGGCCGCACGGTGGACGCAGCACATGCCTGGCCGCTCTATGTTCGCGATAAAGTGGCGCAAACGACCGATGAGCGCGCCGCCGTCAAGGCGGCCGCCACCGCGGCCTTGCAAGCCCACACCCCATGAGCGCCGTTCCCCAGCCCGTCGAAGCCCGCCTCGAGCCGCTCACCGTCGAGCGGCTGGATGCCGTCTGCGCGGTCGAGCAGACGGCCTACAGCCATCCTTGGACACGGGCCAACTTCGTCGATTCGATGGCGGTCGGCTACCACTGCCAGTGCCTCCTGGCGCCGGTCTCCGTGCCCGGACTGGCCACGCCGGTGACCAGCCTCGGCGAAACGTTGATCGGCTATTTCGTCGCCATGAAGGGCGTGGACGAAGTGCACCTGCTCAACTTCACCGTGGCGCCGGCCTTTCAGCGCCAGGGATGGGCGCCGCTGATGCTGGCCGCGCTCACCGGCTGGTCGCGGGCCGAAGCCGCGCAGTGGCTGTGGCTCGAGGTTCGCCAGAGCAACCAGCGTGCGCTCGAGGTCTACGTGCGCCAGGGTTTTCGCAGCGTCGGCGTGCGCAAGGGGTACTACCCGGCGCACGACGGCAAGCGTGAGGACGCGGTCGTCATGAGCCTCAGACTGAATGAAACAGGCACCGCCTGGGGAGCCTTGCGATGAGCGCGGTACAGACATTGAATCTCGATGCGCGCCAGCGCGCGATGCTCGACGAAATGGGCGTGAAGGTCTGGTGGCCGATGCCCCAAGCGGCGCAAGCGGCCGAGGCTGCCGTCGAAAAGACGAAAGCGCTTGCCGCGGAGCCGCCGGCCGTCGAAGAAACGCGGGAACGCCCTGTTGCCGAAGCGCCCGCTCCGGCCGCAAGGCTCGCCGCGACACCGGCCCCGGCGGCACGCCCCGTGGCCGCGCCGCTCGCCCATGGCGCCGCCGTGCTGGTCGAAGCACCGCGCCGCCTCTATGCCGAGGCGGGAACCGGCCCGGCGCAAGGCGGATGGCTGGTGGTGGCCGACATGCCGCCCGAAGCCGATGGCCGCCACGGCGAGCCCTTTGCGGGCGATGCCGGCAAGCTGCTGGACAACATGCTGCGCGCCCTCAAGCTGCATGACGGCAGGACGCCGGTGCACCTGATGCGCACGCACCGCGGCGTGGCCGCCGGCCAGCCCGGGAGTCCGCGCCCGATGGCCGAGGCCTTCCATGAGCAGGCCACGGCGTTGGCACCCACGCTGGTGCTCGCCATGGGCCCGCTGGCCGCGCAGAGCCTGATGCAAAGCGCCGATCCGCTCGGCAAGCTGCGCGGACGCGCCGTGCCGCTGGCATCGATCGGCGGCGTGTCGGTGGTGGCCACCTACCACCCGGCCTACCTGCTGCGAAACCCGGCCGACAAGGCGCGTGCCTGGGCCGATCTCTGCCTGGCCGCCGAGCAGCAAACGGCGCCCAACTAAGGGCCGGCGGCCGGGTCCGTAAAATCGGACCCCATGACTTTCCTCGACAAGCTGGCCACCGCACAGCAAAAAAACGGTTCGTTGCTCTGCGTGGGGCTCGATCCGGAGCCAGCCAAGTTCCCGGGGCAGCTCAAGAACGATGCGACGCGCATCTATGACTTCTGCGCGCGCATCGTCGATGCGACGGCCGACCTGGTCATCGCCTTCAAGCCGCAGATCGCCTATTTCGCGGCCCACCGCGCCGAAGCCCAGCTCGAGCAACTCATGGAGCACATGCGCCGCAATGCGCCCCATGTGCCCGTGATCCTGGACGCCAAGCGCGGCGACATCGGCTCCACGGCCGAGCAGTACGCCATCGAGGCCTTCGAGCGCTACGGTGCCGACGCCGTGACGCTGTCGCCCTTCATGGGCTTCGACTCGGTGGCGCCGTACCTCAAGCACCAGGGCAAGGGCGCCTTTTTGCTCTGCCGAACCAGCAACCCCGGCGGATCCGATCTGCAGGGTCAGCGGCTGGCGGGGATCGAAGGCCAGCCTTTTCTCTATGAGCATGTCGCCAAGCTGGCGCAGGGGCCGTGGAACCTCAACGGCCAGCTCGGCCTCGTGGTGGGCGCGACTTACCCGGCGGAAATCGAGCGCGTCCGCGAACTCGCGCCGACGGTGCCGCTGCTGATTCCGGGCGTCGGCGCCCAGGGCGGCGATGCGGTGGCCACGGTGCGTGCCGGCTGGCGCGCCGATGCGCCGATCATCGTGAACTCGTCGCGCGCGATCATCTACGCCTCCTCGGGTGACGACTTTGCCTCCGCGGCGAAGAACGCCGCTCGAGCTACACGCGACGCGCTGGAAGCCGCCAAGCCCTGAAGCAAGCGCCGGTCAGGCTCGGCGAAGCCGGGTGAACGCTTCGAACTCCCAGTTCCGCATGCCCAAGAGCAGCGTGTAGCCCTCGCGGTCCTTGGCCGAGAGCTTCTGGTCGGTCTGGTGCTGCTGCGCGAAGTCCTGTGCCACGCGTTGCAGGCGCTCCAGGAAAGCCGGCGCCAATGACCGGCTGATCGAGCCGTGCACCAGCAGCAGGCCTTCGGCCGGGCCGTCGAAGCCGCCGCGGTAGTAGTCGAGCACCACGTTCTCGCGAAAGAACTCCATCACCGGCCCGTGGGGCCGCCAGCGGAAGGTCTTGGCCAGCTTCAGCCGGTAGCGGTTGAGCGGGCGCAACTCGATGATGCCGATGCGGTCGAGTTGGGCCAGAAAGCCGATGCATTCGGCTTCGCTGATCCGGTACGACGACACGATCTGCTCCAGCGTCCACTGGCTCAGCACGCTGATGGCCACCAACAGCAGCTTCTTGTCCTTGACCACCGCCTTTTCCTGCTCCTGCGTGAGTTCCTTCAGGAGCGGCTGGGCGTCGGCCACGCGGCGTGCCAGCTCGGCAAAGTCGATCTTGAGCGCACGGCAGATCGCGTCGACGCGCGACAGCGGCATGTCGCTCTTGGCCAGCATGCGCTTCACGCTGGATTCCGCCATGTCGAGCGATCGCGCCAGGTCGGCGTAGGTCATTCGGGCGCTCTTGAGTTCGTTCTTCAGGGCTTGGACGAGGTCGACGGTGGTGCTCATGGAAGTGGCTTGGTGGCAAAGGGGTATTAAAAGAAGATACCCAAAGGTGTGAATTAATGCCTCGTATCGATTCTCGATGCCTGTAGAGAGACTGGCAACTAAATTCCGCGGCTCGTACCACCCACCCCACGAGGCCGCCATGCTCCCGTCCACCCTCAGCCGCCGCGAACGCGGATTGCTCTTCACCTTTGTGCTGCTCGCGCTGGTGGCCCTCGCCGGGCCCGCGCTGCCGGCCGCCGACGTGGCGATCGCCTCGATGTTTGCGGATGGGCGCGCCTGGCACGGCCTGCCCAATGCCATGGACGTGCTGAGCAACCTGCCGTTCGCGCTCGTCGGCTGCTGGGGCCTGTACCGGCTGCACCGGATCGACCGGGCGCACCAGCAGGCGCTGGCGGAATTTCCGCTGGCGCCTCCCGCCAGTGATCCGCCGGACAACACGCTCGACTGCGCCTGGCTTTTCTTCGCCGGATTGATCGCCACCGCCGCCGGCTCGGCCTTCTTTCACCTGATGCCGGATGCGTCGCGCCTCGCGGCCGACCGGGCCGGTATGGCCGTGGCGTTTGCGGGCCTGATCGGCGTCGCGGTCTGCGAGCGCGTGAGCCAGCGCGCCGGCTGGCCGGCCGCCTGGTTCGTGCTTGCGGCGGGGTTGCTGGCCGCCGAGGTGTTTCATGAAAGCGGCAATGTCCTGCCCTGGGCGATCGTGCAGTTCGGGGGCATGGCGCTGGTGCTGACACTCGCCCTGGCCACGCCGATGCGCGGCGCCGTCGGACTCAAGCTCGGCTGGGTGATCTTCTTCTATGTGCTGGCCAAAGGCTTCGAACTGGCGGACGAGCCGATCTACCGGCTGACGGGGCAGCTGATTTCCGGCCACAGCCTGAAGCACCTGGCCGCATCGCTGGCCGGTCTGCCGGTGCTCGCGGCGCTCAGGAAGCTCGATATCGGCTGGCGGGCCACGTTGCTGCGGCACAATCCCGACGCCGCCCTGACGACATAGGCTCGCTCTGCGGGGCAGCGTGCAGATAACAAGACAAGAGGAGTTGCTTCGAATGACAAACCCCGCCGCTGCTGCCGCCCTGCCTCCCGAAGCGAACGCGCATGCCAACCAGTTCGCGCTTCTCGGGCAGCGGCGCTTCGCACCCTTCTTCTGGACGCAGTTCGCGGGCGCGGCGAACGACAACCTCTTCAAGTTCGCCTTCACCGTCATGGTGACCTACCAGCTCCAGCTGAGCTGGATGCCGCCGGCCATGGCGGGCCTGGCCATCGGCGCGCTGTTCATCCTGCCGTTTTTGCTGTTCTCCGCCACGGCGGGACAGCTCACCGACAAGTTCGACAAGACGAAGATCATCCGCTTCGTGAAGAACCTGGAGATCGCGATCATGCTGCTCGCGGCCTGGGGCTTCGTCCGGGCCGATGCGGCGGTGCTGCTGGGCTGCGTATTCCTCATGGGGCTGCATTCCACGCTGTTCGGGCCGGTCAAGTTCGCCTACCTGCCGCAGGTGCTCGACGCACGCGAGCTCACGGGCGGCAACGGCATGGTCGAGATGGGCACCTTCGTCGCCATCCTGCTCGGGCAGGTGGCCGGCGGACTGCTGGTGGCCTTGCCGCAGATCGGCCACACCACGGTGGCCGTGGCCTGCGTGCTGCTCGCGCTGGTCGGGCGCGGCGTGGCGCAGGCCATTCCGCCGGCGCCCGCCACCGACCCGGGGCTGGTGATCAACTGGAACCCGATCAGCGAAACGTGGCGCAACCTCAGGCTCGCGCACGGCAACATCGTGGTGTTCCGCTCGCTGCTGGGCATTTCGTGGATGTGGTTCTTCGGCGCCGTGTTCCTGAGCCAGTTCCCCAGCTTCGCAAAGGAAGTGCTGCATGGCGACGAGCAGGTCGCGTCGCTGCTGCTGGTGGTGTTCTCGGTGGGCATCGGCATCGGCTCGCTGCTGTGCGAGACGCTGAGCCGCCGGCAGGTGGAAATCGGCCTGGTGCCGCTCGGCGCGATCGGCATGAGCGTGTTCGCCATCGACCTGTACTTTGCGTCGCGGGCACTGCCGCCCGTGGCCGTCATGGGGCTCGGCGCCTTCGTGGGCCAGGCCGCGCACTGGCGCGTCATGGCCGACCTGGCGCTGCTGTCGCTCTTCGCGGGCCTGTACAGCGTGCCGATGTACGCGCTGATCCAGCTGCGCAGCCAGCCCACGCACCGCGCGCGCATCATCGCGGCCAACAACATCCTCAATGCGCTGTTCATGATCGGCAGCTCGGTCATCGCGGGCGCGCTGCTCGGCGCCGGCTTCACGATTCCGCAGATCTTTCTTTTCACCGGCATTGCCAACGCGGTGGTGGCGTTCTACATCTTCATGCTGGTGCCCGAGTACCTGCTGCGCTTCATCGCGTGGATGCTGTCGCACTTCGTCTACCGCTTCGAGATCAAGGGCGACGAGCACATCCCGACCGAAGGTGCGGCGGTGCTGGTGTGCAACCACGTGAGCTTCATCGATGCCATATTGCTGATGGCGGCGAGCCCGCGGCCCATCCGCTTCATCATGGACCACCGGATCTTCAAGGTGCCGGTGCTGGGCTGGCTGTTCAAGCTGGCCAAGGCCATTCCCATCGCGCCGCAGAAGGAAGACCCCGCCGCCTACGAAGCAGCCTTTGCCAAGGCGCTCCAGGTGCTGCGCGAAGGCGACCTGCTCGCGATCTTTCCCGAAGGCGCCATCACGCGCGACGGCGAGCTGCAGCCCTTCAAAGGCGGCGTGATGAAGATCATCGAGAGTGCGCGGGCCGAAGGCATCGAGCCGCCGGTGATCCCGATGGCGCTGACCAACCTCTGGGGCTCGTACTTCAGCCGCATCGAGCTGCGCGGCGGCCAGAACGTGGCCATGGCCAAGCCTTTCCGGCGCGGCTTCTTCAGCCGCGTGGGGCTGAACGTCGGCCATGCGGTGCCGCCGGCCGACGTGCGGCCCGAGGCGCTGCAGCAACGCGTGAGCGGCCTGCTGAGCACTTGAGGGAGCGGCCCCAGCCGGCCGGCGCCAAAAAGTATCTTTCCAAGGTACCCGCAGCGGCTCAAACCGGAACTGGTTGAAGCATTTGATCCTCGCGGTGAGGAAGCGAACCATCATTCGCCCACCTTCACTACGCCGCGAGGCATTCATGCAACCCTTCCCTTCCACCACCGTTTCGATCCAGCGTGATACGCGGGCCTGGCAGCTCCAGGTCTGGGCTTCTTTCGCGATTGCCGTGTTCCTGTGCGCCACCGGCCTGAGCTGGCTGCCGGGCGAGGCACTGGACCGTGCGTTCATGGTGATGGGCTATGTGTTTTGCCTGAGCACCGCCTTCATGCTGGCCAAGTTCATCCGCGACAACCAGCACGCGGACGCCGGCGGCGGCGCAAGCCGTGACCTGCCGATGTGGCGCCTGGTGGTCTGGGGCAGCTTCTTCACCGCCATGGGCCTGACCGGCTGGGGCCTGGTTCGCATGGAGATCAACGACGCCTACAAGGCCTTCCTGGGCGTGAGCTGGCTGTTCCTGATCAGTTCGGCCTTCACGCTGGCCAAGACGCTGCGCGACCGCCACGAAGCCGACCTGATCGAAGCGCGCCTGCAAGGCCGCCGCGCCGCCCGCCAGGAAGCAGCTGCTTCCTCCGTCTCGGTGGAGTGAGCGCCTCTTTTCCTATCTACACGTCAACCATCGAAAGACCGCCATGAAAAAGTCCATTGCTTCCCTTCTGGTCGCTGCTTGCACCGTCTTCGCCAGCGCGGCGCTGCCCCTTCATGCCCAGGCCCAGGCCCAGGCCCGGGGTTCCGAGGCTTCGGCCGCACTCTCGCTGCTGCCCGTGGCGTCCGTCGTGGGTGCCGCTTCAGCCGTGGGCGCTTCGGCCACGGCGGTTGTCACCGTACCCGCCGCGCTTTCGGTGGGCGGCTCGATGCTCACGGTGGTCGCAGTCGAAGCTTCGGCCGACGGGACCGTCTATCTTCTGGAACGCGCCTCGGACGGCGCCCGCGCCAGCATCAAGGTGATGGGTCGCGCCGCCAACGGCGTGTCCGCGGCGGTCGGCACGGGCGTGCTGGTCAGCGTGATCGGCACCGGCATCGTGCTGTCGGCCGCGGGCGAGGTGCTGGCCTTCGTGCCCAACGCCATCGGCCGCGCGCTGCTGCACAACGAGAGGCTGTCATGAAGCGCGCGCTTGTTCCGGCGCTGCTGCTGGCGCTCGTGGCCGCACTCCCATTGCAGGCGCAGGCCGGCCGCTCCTGCGAGCAGGCGAAGCCGACGGCCGAGCTGATCGTCAAGGGCATGCAGCTGGCCGAGCGCACGTCGCAGCAGCTGGATGCGAGCGGCGCCCGCGTCGTGCTGCTGGCGCGGGCCGGGCAGGACTTGAGCAAGTACGGCCTTCGCTATTCACACCTTGGCATCGCCTACAAGACTGATGAAGGTCCGTGGCGCGTGGTGCACAAGCTCAACCAGTGCGGCACAGCGGAGGCCGCGGTGTACCGGCAGGGGCTTGGCGAGTTCTTCCTCGATGACCTGTGGCGCTACGAAGCGGCTTGGGCGGTGCCTACGCCGCAGGTGCAGGCTCAGCTTCTGGCCGTGCTGCGCGAATCGCCTTCGCGCATCACTCGGCTGAACATTGCGCCCTACAGCATCGTGAGCTACGTCTGGGGCCAGAAGTACCAGCAGTCGAACCAATGGGCCGTCGAGACGCTGGCCGCGGCCATGGAGCCGACCACCATCGGCAGCCGCGCGCAGGCGCAGGCCTGGATGCAGTTCAAGGGCTACGAACCGACGACACTGCGGCTCGGCCCGCTCACGCGCCTGGGCGGCCGCGTGGGATCGGCCAACGTGGCATTCGACGATCATCCGAACGACAAACGGTTCTCGGACCGCATCGAAACGGTCACGGTCGATTCGGTGTTCGCATGGCTGCCGCGCGCGGGGCTTGGCGCGGCACCGGTCGCTTTCAAGCTGTAGTTGCAACGGGAGCGTGCGCGCTTCAGAAGAAAAAAGAGGAAAAAGAAATGAGCAAGTCATTGCGTCTGTCCGAGAAGTGGTTCCACCGCGGCCTGTGGCTGGTGGCCCTGGTGTTTGCGAGTTTCCTGATCGGGCTTGGCGGCACCGTCGTCGGCGACCTGCCGCGGGTCGAGCGGGCGCTCGAACTCGACGACTTCATCGATCGTGCCGCGGCCGCGCCGCTGCGCGAGACGATCAAGGCGGCGGAAAAGGCCGAACTGGCCGCATCGCGGGAGCTCGAGCAGATCAGCCTGCAGCTCAGTGCCGCGCAGCAGGCGAGCGCCAATGCACGCGAGACTTTCGGCAACTGGATTGCCACGCGGCGTGCCACCGCGCAGCCCGACCAGGACACGGAGCTCATCGCGCGCACCAAGGCGCTCGACGCGCTCAAGAACAAGGAAGACGCCGTGCAGCGCAAGGTGGATGCGCAGCAGCAGATCGTGATCGACGCGCGGCAGGGCGAGCAGCGTGCCCGCGAATCGCTGGCGGTGCTGGAGCGCGCCGCCCAGGAGAAGCTGGACGCCGAGTACCGCCGCGTCGAACTGCGCGTGTTCGGCTACAGGCTGGCCCTCACGCTGCCGCTGCTGGCGGTGGCGGGCTGGCTCTTCGTGAAGAAGCGCAAGGGCACCTATTGGCCATTCGTTTGGGGCTTCATCTTCTTTGCGCTGTTCGCTTTCTTCGTCGAGCTGGTGCCCTACATGCCGAGCTACGGCGGGTACGTGCGCTACGTGGTGGGCATCCTGGTGACGGTGCTCGTGGGGCGCTACGCTATCGTCGCGCTGAACCGCTATCTTGCCCGCCAGAAGCTGGCCGAGCAGCAGCCCGACCAGGTGCGGCGCGAAGAGCTCAGCTACGACACCGCGCTCACGCGGCTCGGCAAGAACGTGTGCCCCGGCTGCGAACGGCCGGTGGACCTGAAGAACAACGAGATCGACTTCTGCCCGCATTGCGGCATCGGCCTGTTCGACCATTGCGGCCAGTGCGAGACCCGCAAGAGCGCTTTCTCGAAGTTCTGCCACGCCTGCGGGACTTCCGCCTCGCCGCGCGTGCCGCTCGCATCGGCAGCGAGCTCTGCGGATTCCTTCACACCCGGCGCGCCGACTCAGCCTGCCGTGTAGCAGGAGCGCCGCATGGCCGTGCTACAACGTCCGGCTGCGACACGGAGGTGGCCGCGGATTTCAATCATCAACACAGACGGAGCACCAGCATGAGCATTTTCGGCAGCATTCTTTCCAAGATCTTCCCGTCCGCGCACGCCGCCGAGGCGCCTGCGGCTGCACCGGCCCCAGCCGGCGCTCCGGCGGCTGCGGCACCGCCGCCGGCCATCACCGTCGTCGACGTCGAAGCCCTGCTGGACGGCATGCCCGGCGCAAGCAGCCTGAACTGGCGCACTTCCATCGTCGACCTGATGAAACTGCTCGGCCTGGACAGCAGCCTCGACGCGCGCAAGCAACTGGCCGCCGAACTCAGCTACGGTGCGGATACGAGCGACAGCGCCAAGATGAACATCTGGCTGCACCGCCAGGTCATGACCAAGCTGGCGGCCAACGGCGGCAAGGTTCCGGCCGAACTGCGCGACTGACCTGTCCGCCTCTCCAGGCAAGGAAGCCCGGCACTCGCCGGGCTTTTTTCTTGGCGGAATGGCGCGCGCGGGGCTTCAGGTCCAGCCGGCATCCACCACGAAGTCTTGCGCGGTGCACATCCTCGAATCGTCCGCGGCAAGAAAGAGCGCCATGGCCGCAATGTCCTCGGCCATCACGCGGCCCGGCAGGCACTGGGCCGCATCGATCTCGGCGCCCGATTCCGGCTTGACCCAGAGCTTGATCTGCCGCTCGGTCATGACCCAGCCCGGCACGATCGAATTGACGCGGATGTTTTCCTTGCCCAGGTCGCGCGCCAGCGACCGCGTGAGGCCGCGCGCGGCGGCCTTGCAGGCCTGGTAGACGGGATAGCCGCGGCCCTTGATCATCCAGCTGATCGAGCCGAAGTTGATGATCGAGCCGCCGCCCAGCGCGCGCATGTCGTCCGCCACAGCCTGCGCGGCGAAGAACTGGTGCTTGAAATTGACAGCCACCAGCCGATCGAAGTCTTCGCTGGTCACTTCGGCCATGTCATGGCGCCGGTCATTGGCCGCGTTGTTCAGCAGCACGCCGACCGGGCCGAACTGGGCACGGACCGCGCCGATGGCGGCGGCGAGCGCCGCGGTGTCGGTCACGTCGCATTCGCAAAAGAGCGCCGGATGGCTGCCCTGCAGCCTGGATGCGAGCGCGTGGCCCGCGGCAGCGTCGAGGTCGCAGAAGCCGACCTTCGCGCCCTGCGCATGGAACGCCCGCACCAGCGCTTCGCCGATGCCGGTGGCACCGCCTGAGATGAACACGGTGCGGCCGGCCAGAGAGGGATAGCGGGCGGTGTACGCAGTGGGTAAGGAAGAAGCGGTAGTCATGCCTTTTAGCGTAGCGGATGACGCGTCGGAGCGCACCCGGTTTACTGCTGCATACCTCCGGCAAACGGGTGGCGTATGGCTTCCGGCATGTGGGCAAAGGACGCTTGCGTGGCTACGCTTGCCGCCCATGAACATCCTCCATCGCCGCCGTGCAATGACCGGCCTCGCCGCCCTGGCGCTACTTCCCCTGGCCCTTTCCGTTCGGCCATCGCTGGCGCAAGCCGCGGCGCCCATCCAGCTGTTCAAGATCGTGTCGCCGCGCGACGAGATCGTTGTCGGCGTGGAGGCCGCGCAGCTCGGCACCGGCGCCGGACCGGCCGTGCAGCGGCTGGCCGAACTGCTGGCCGCCAAGGGCCAGCTCACGCTCTGGCAATACGCATCGCAGAAGGATGCCGCCGGCGCGCTGGTGCAGGCGCCGCTGCGGCAGGTGGCGGTCTTCAAGAACGAGCTGCTGCGCATCGAGCCCTACACGACGCCGCTGCCCGTCAAGGCGCCGGCGGCCGCCAAGTAGACGGCGCGTTCATGTGCGGCGGCTAGACGCCGCGCGCGCGGTCCGCCTTGAACCGCGCCCTGAACGCCGTGAAGCTGTCCGCTTCGAGCGCCTCGCGGATCTCGCGCATCAGGTTCAGGTAGTAGTGCAGGTTGTGGATGGTGGTGAGCATCGGCCCCAGCATCTCGGCGCAGCGATCGAGGTGGTGCAGGTAGGCACGGCTGAAACCCTCGCGCCCGCCGTCGTTCCACGAGACGCCCGAGGTGCCGGCACAGGCGTGGCAGGTGCAGCTCGGGTCGATGGGCTGCGGATCGTTCTTGTGGCGCGCGTTGCGCATCTTCAGGTCGCCGAAGCGCGTGAACAGCGTGCCGTTGCGCGCATTGCGCGTGGGCATCACGCAGTCGAACATGTCGACGCCGTCGGCTACGCCCTGCACCAGGTCTTCGGGCGTGCCCACGCCCATCAGGTAGCGCGGCTTGTGGGCCGGCAGCCGGTGTGGCGTGTGGCCCATGATGTGCAGCATCTCTTCCTTGGGCTCGCCCACGCTCACGCCGCCAATGGCGTAGCCCGGAAAGTCCATCTCCACCAGCGCCGCGAGCGACTCTTCGCGCAGGTTCTCGAACATGCCGCCTTGCACGATGCCGAACAGTGCGTTCGGGTTCTCGAGCCGCGCGAATTCATGCTGGCAGCGCCTGGCCCAGCGCAGGCTCAGCTCCATCGAGATGCGCGCCTCGGCCTCGGTCGTGATGTGGCCCTTGGTGTCGTAGGGCGTGCACTCGTCGAACTGCATCACGATGTCGCTGTTCAGGATGGTCTGAATCTGCATCGACACTTCGGGCGTGAGAAACAGCTTGTCGCCGTTGACGGGCGACGCGAACTTCACGCCCTCCTCGCTGATCTTGCGCATCGCGCCCAGCGACCACACCTGGAAGCCGCCGGAGTCAGTGAGGATGGGCTTGTTCCACTTCTCGAACTGGTGCAGCCCGCCAAAGCTCGCCATCACGTCGAGGCCAGGCCGCATCCACAGGTGGAAGGTGTTGCCCAGGATGATTTGTGCGCCCATCTCCTCCAGGCTGCGCGGCATCACGCCCTTCACGGTGCCATAGGTGCCCACGGGCATGAAGATCGGCGTCTGCACCACGCCATGGTTGAGCGTGAGCGTGCCGCGGCGCGCATGGCTGTCGGGGTCGGCTTTGAGGAGTTCGAAGTTCAGCATGGTCGTTGCCTTCAATCTTGTCTTTGTCGTGCCAGCAGCATGGCGTCGCCATAGCTGAAGAAGCGGTATTGGTGGGCAATGGCGTGGGCATACAGCCCCATCACGCGTTCGTAGCCCGCAAAGGCCGAGACCAGCATCATCAGCGTGCTCTTGGGCAAATGGAAGTTGGTCACCAGCAGGTCGACGTGCTCGAAGGCAAAGCCCGGCGTGATGAAGATGCGCGTGTCGCCGCTGGCCTCGCCGCTCTTGGCCCAGGATTCGAGCGTGCGCACGGTCGTGGTGCCGACCGCGACGATGCGGCCGCCGCGGGCCTTGCACTCGGTAATCGCGCGCTGCGTGGCTTCGGGCACTTCGTAGCGCTCGGCGTGCATCGTGTGCTCGGCGATGTTCTCGGTCTTCACCGGCTGGAAGGTGCCGGCGCCCACGTGCAGCGTGACGTTGGCCCGCTGCACGCCGCGCGCTTCGAGCTCGTCCAGCAGCGCCTCGTCGAAGTGCAATGCGGCCGTTGGCGCGGCCACGGCGCCCGGCACGCGCGCGAACACGGTCTGGTAGCGGCTCTCGTCATCGGCCGAATCGGTGTGCGTGATGTAGGGCGGCAGCGGCACGTGGCCGCAGCGGGCCATCAGCGCATACGGGTCTTCGCCGGCCTCGCTTTCGAAGCCGAAGCGGAACAGCGCGCCCTGCTCGTCGGGCCAGCGGCCCAGCAGCGTGGCGCGAAAGCCCCCCACCATCTCGAGCGTGGTGCCCACCGGCGGCTTCTTGCTGACCTTCATGTGCGCCACCACTTCATGTGACCCCCAGGGTCGAGCTGTGCTCGACCCGCCCCCCGAGGGAGCTAGCCCGACGTGGGGCGGCCCGGCGTCGGGTTGCCCCTGCAGCACGCGCTCGACCAGCAGTTCGAGCTTGCCGCCGGTCGGCTTCTCGCCGAAGAGGCGGGCCTTGACCACGCGCGTGTCGTTGAACACCAGCAGGTCGCCCTCGTGCAGCAGCGAAGGCAGGTTCTTGAAGATGCGGTCGGCCGGCGCGCCGCCCGTGCCGTCGAGCAGGCGGGAGGAGGTGCGTTCAGGGGCCGGATGTTGCGCCACCAGTTCGGGCGGCAAGTCGAAATCGAAATCGGAAAGCGTGAAGGCGCGCATGGTGCTTGAGGGCCGGACGGGCCCGTGCCAAGGAGGCATGGAAAGGAAGAGGGAGAACGAGGCCGGAGCCGGGCAGAATTGTCCCATGCCCGCTTCCGCGAAGTCCGTGCGACCAGAAAAGACCGCAAATGCGCCCACCGCCGCAGTCCCGGCCGCGCCCGGCGCCGGCCTGAGTGTGGTGCAGCGCGCGCTGCGCAAGCTCGGCCTCGTGCGCGACATCGACTTTGCGCTCTACCTCCCGATGCGCTACGAGGACGAGACACGCATCGTGCGGCTGGCCGACACGCGCGACGGCGACATGGCGCAGGTCGAAGGCGTGGTGACCGAATGCGAGGTGGTGTTCCGCCCGCGCAGGCAATTGATTGCCACCATCGACGACGGCAGCGACACCTGCCAGCTGCGCTTCTTCAATTTCTACCCCTCGCAGCAGAAACAACTCGCGGTCGGTGCGCGGGTGCGCGTGCGTGGCGAGGTGCGCGGCGGCTTCGTCGGGCGGCAGATGATGCATCCGACCGTGAAGGCGGCCGGCACGGCGCTGCCCCAAGCACTGACGCCGGTCTATTCGACCATCGCGGGGTTGCCGCAGCCGGTGCTCCGGCGCGAGGTGCGCTCGGGCCTGGCGCGCGCGGTGCTCGACGAGACGATTCCGGTGCAGATCGGCCTGCGCGGGGCCTGGGACCTGCGCAGTTCGTTGACCTTTCTGCACTACCCGACGCCCGACGTGGCAATGGCCACACTCGAAGACCACAGCCATCCGGCCTGGCAGCGCATCAAGGCGGAGGAACTGCTGGCGCAGCAGCTGTCGCAATTGCAGGCACGGCTGGAACGGGCGGCGCAGCGCGCGCCCATGCTGCCCTCCTCGCCCAAGCCGCAGTTCAGTTCGCTGCATGCCCAACTGCTCGCCGTGCTGCCCTTCGGCCTCACCGGGGCCCAGCAGCGCGTGGGTGAGGAAATCACGCGCGACCTCACCCGGGAGATTCCGATGCACCGGTTGTTGCAAGGCGACGTGGGCTCGGGCAAGACCGTGGTCGCCGCGCTCGCGGCGGCGCGCTGCATCGACGCTGGATTTCAGTGCGCGCTGATGGCGCCGACCGAGATTCTTGCGGCCCAGCACTTCGGCAAGCTGGTCGGCTGGCTCGATCCGCTGCTGGCCGAGCGTGGCCTGCGCGTGGCCTGGCTCACGGGCAGCCAGAAGAAGAAGGAGCGCGACACCATGTCGGCCGCGGTCGAAAGCGGCGAGGCGGCGCTGGTCATCGGCACACATGCCGTCATTTCGGAGAAGGTGCGCTTCAAGAACCTCGCGCTTGCGATCATCGACGAGCAGCACCGCTTCGGCGTGGCCCAGCGGCTCGCGCTGCGCGGCAAGGCTGGGGGCCATCTCGAACCCCATCTCTTGATGATGAGCGCCACGCCCATCCCGCGCACGCTGGCGATGAGCTACTACGCCGACCTCGACGTGTCCACGCTCGACGAGCTGCCGCCGGGCCGCACGCCCATCGTCACCAAGCTGGTGGCCGACCACCGGCGCGACGAGGTGATCGCGCGCATCCAGGCGCAGCTCGGGCAAGGGCGGCAGGTCTATTGGGTCTGCCCGCTGATCGAGGAGAGCGAGGCCGTCGACCTGCGCAACGCCACCGAGACGCGAGACGAACTCGCGGAATCCCTGGGAGCGGCCGTCAACGTCGGGCTGCTGCATTCGCGCATGCCCACGGCCGAGAAGCAGGCGGTGATGGCGGCTTTCACCGCCAACGAGATCCAGGTGCTGGTGAGCACCACGGTCATCGAAGTGGGCGTGGACGTGCCCAACGCATCGCTGATGGTGATCGAGCATGCCGAGCGCTTCGGCCTCTCGCAACTGCACCAGCTGCGCGGCCGCGTGGGCCGTGGCGCGGCGGCGTCGGCCTGCGTGCTGCTCTATGCGCCGGGCGACAGCGGCCGCGTGGGCGAGGCCGCACGCGCGCGGCTCAAGGCGATGGCCGAGACCGGCGACGGTTTCGAGATTGCGCGGCGCGACCTGGAGATCCGTGGGCCGGGCGAATTCCTGGGCGCGCGCCAGTCAGGCGCGCCGCTGCTGCGCTTCGCCGACCTGAGCACCGACGTGATGCTGCTCGACTGGGCGCGCGAGCTGGCGCCCATCATGCTCGAGAAGCATCCCGATCTGGCCCAGCGCCACGTCGATCGCTGGCTCGGCACCAAGGCCGAGTACCTGAAGGCATAGGTCGTGCCAGGCGCGGGCGCGTCGCGTCAGCGGCCGCACCCCGACCCCAGGCCGTGCCCGGTCACGAAGGCTTGCGCATAATTGATGCAAGCTATGACTCTCACCGAACTCAAATACATCGTCGCAGTGGCCCGGGAACGGCACTTCGGCAAGGCGGCCGAGGCCTGCTACGTCTCCCAACCGACGCTCTCCGTGGCCATCAAGAAGCTGGAGGACGAGCTGGAGGTCAAGCTCTTCGAGCGCAGCGCCGGCGAAGTGACCGTGACGCCGCTCGGCGAGCAGATCGTGCAGCAGGCGCAGAGCGTCCTCGACCAGGCTGCGAGCATCAAGGAGATTGCCAAGCGCGGCAAGGACCCGCTCGCGGGGCCGCTGAACCTCGGCGTCATCTACACCATCGGGCCCTACCTGCTGCCCGACCTCGTGCGCCAGGTGATCGCGCGCACGCCGCAGATGCCGCTGGTACTGCAGGAGAACTTCACCGCCAAGCTGCTGGAGATGCTGCGCGCCGGCGAGATCGACTGCGCGATCATGGCCGAGCCTTTTCCCGATACCGGTCTTGCGATGGCGCCGCTCTACGACGAGCCGTTCATGGCGGCGCTGCCCACCAAGCACAAATTTGCGGACCGCGAATCCATCACGTCGGACGAGTTGCAGAACGAGACCATGCTGCTGCTGGGCACCGGCCATTGCTTTCGCGACCACGTGCTGGAGGTGTGCCCCGAGTTCGCACGCTTCTCGAGCAATGCCGAGGGCATTCGCAAGAGCTTCGAGGGATCGTCGCTCGAGACCATCAAGCACATGGTGGCCTCCGGCATGGGTGTGACGCTGGTGCCGCGGCTGTCGGTGCCCGCCGACGCGCTCAAGCCCAAGGTCAAGGGCCGCAAGGAGCCCGAGCAGATGGTGCGCTACCTGCCCGTGCGCGATGCGCAGGACCGCGATCCGCCCACGCGGCGGGTGGTGCTGGCGTGGCGCCGCACCTTCACGCGCTACGAGGCGATCGCGGCCTTGCGCAACGCGATCTACGCCTGTGAACTGCCCGGCGTCAAGCGGCTGTCGTAGAAGAAACTCGCGAAATTGGCCTACGCGGCGGGTCTTCGAAATCATTCATCGGCGGGATAGAGTGGCGCTGTTGCGAAGCCGCGCGCCGGCTTTCAGAATCGCTGTGTTCGTCTCCCCCCCAAGCTTGAAGAAAGAGTTTCCACGCTATGGCCAAAGAACTGAAGAGCTCCAAGAAAACGTCGTCGTCCTCTTCGCAGGGCAAGGTCCCGAAGAAGGGCGATGCCCAGGTGGCGCAGGAGTCCGGCAGCCGCAATGCGCCCATCATCAACATCGGCATCGAGCGCCAGGACCGTGCCGCCATTGCCGAAGGCCTGAGCCGCGTGCTGGCCGACACCTACACGCTCTATCTCACGACCCATAACTTCCATTGGAATGTGACCGGACCGCACTTCAACTCGCTGCATGCGATGTTCATGACGCAGTACACCGAGCTGTGGGGGGCGACTGACGTGATTGCCGAACGAATCCGTGCGCTCGGCCACTATGCCCCCGGCTCCTATGCCGAGTTCAGCAAGATCGCCACGGTGCCTGATGTGCCGCAGGCTCCGCCCAAGGCGATGGAGATGGTGCGCATCCTCGTGAAGGGCCACGAGACCGTGTCGCGCATCGCGCGCGAGTTCATTCCCGTGGCGGAGGAGGCCGGCGACGACCCGACCGCCGACATGCTGACCGCGCGCTGCACGGTGCACGACCAGACTGCGTGGATGCTGCGTTCGCTGCTCGAAGACTGAGCGGGCGCGCGAACCTGGACCCGAGAGCGGCACAATGGCCGCTCTTTTTTTGCCCGCCGCATGCTCGCCCGCCGTTTTGCGCTCTATCTCGACCTGATTCGCTGGAACCGCCCCGCGGGCTGGCTGCTGCTGCTCTGGCCCACGCTGGGCGCGCTCTGGTTCGCTTCAGGGGGGTGGCCGGGCTGGCATCTGCTGGTGGTGTTCGTGCTGGGCACCATCCTCATGCGCAGCGCGGGCTGCTGCGTCAACGACGTGGCCGACCGCGACTTCGACCGCCATGTGAAGCGAACCGCGCAGCGGCCGGTGACCAGCGGCGCGGTTTCGGTCAGGGAGGCGCTGCTGCTCGGTGCGGTGCTGGCGCTCGCGGCCTTCGGGCTGGTGCTCACGACCAATCGGCTCACCATTGTCTGGTCGTTCGCGGCGCTGGCGATCACGCTGGCCTATCCATTTGCCAAGCGCTTCGTGTCGGTGCCGCAGGCGGTACTGGGCATCGCCTTCAGCTTCGGCATTCCGATGGCTTTTGCGGCCGTGCAATCCACGGTTCCGGTGTTCGCGGCCTGGCTGCTGGCCGGCAACCTGTTCTGGGTGCTGGCCTACGACACCGAATATGCAATGGTCGATCGCGACGACGACCTGAAAATCGGCATGAAGACCTCGGCCATCACCTTCGGCCGCTTCGACGTGGCGGCAGTGATAGCGAGCTACGCAGCCTTCCTGGCCGTCTGGGCATGGGCCGGCGCCAGCCGCGGCCTCGGCGCGGTGTTTTTTGCCGCCATCGGCATCGCTGCGGCCCAGGCACTCTGGCACTGGCAACTGATTCGCGGCCGCACCCGCGACGGCTGTTTCAAGGCCTTTCGCCTGAACCACTGGCTCGGCTTCACGGTGTTTGCCGGTATCGCGGCCGGCTATGCGCTGAAGTAGAGCGGGCGGCGGCAGGCCGGTCAGGCCTTGCCGAATTCCTCGCCAAGTTCGGCGGCGCGCTTCTGCGCCGCGCGAATCGCTGTCTTGAACTTCGCCTTGACGTCAGCACCCTCTAGCGAGGTGAGCGCTGCGTAGGTCGTTCCGCCCTTGGAGGTCACGCGTTCGCGCAGCACCGACGGGGGCTCGGTGGCGCTGTGCGCCAGCGCCGAGGCGCCGGTGAAGGTGCCGATGGCCAGCCGCTGCGCCTGGTCGGGCGACAGGCCCATTTCGACGCCGGCCTCGGTCATGGCCTCGATGAAATAGAAGACATAGGCCGGGCCCGAGCCCGACATGGCCGTGACCGCGTCGAGCGCGGTTTCGCCGTCGACCCAGAGCAGCTCGCCGGTGGGTGCCAGCAACTGCCCGACCAGGGCGCGGTCAGCGGCGTCCACCCCGCCGCGTGCATAAAGGCCGGTCATGCCCTGACCCACCAGCGCGGGCGTATTGGGCATGGCGCGCACCACGCGCTCGCTGCCGAGCCAGCGCGCGATGCTGTCCGAGGGAATGCCCGCCGCCACGCTCAGGTGCAATGCGTTTTCGGTGAATGGCCGCACCGGAAGGGCGGCCTCCGCGAAGGCCTGCGGCTTGACGGCCCACACCACCACGGCGCAGCGTGCCAGGGCTTCGCTCGCCTGCGCATCTGCATCGATGCCGAAGGACTGCGCCAGTTTCCGGCGCGCTTCTTCGAAAGGCTCCACCACCTCGAAGCTTTCGGCCGGCGTGCCTTGCTTGATGAGGCCGCCGATGATGGCGCTGGCCATGTTGCCGCCGCCGATGAAGGCAATGGGGGGAAGCGGCGCCGGGCCGGTGCGGGGCAGGAAAGTGACGGCAATGGTCATGGTCGGTCGGTGTATTCGAATGCCGCGAACTGGGTTGTCTGCAGCGGGTTGAAATTGTCGTCGCTCACCACCACCAACAGGCGTTTGCCGTCCGGCAGCGCCGGCCCCCAGCACATGCCTTCGGTGTTGTCCAGGCGCGAAAGGCCGAGCCGGGCGAAGTCGGCGACCAGCGTTTTCGCGGCGGGACGATGGTTGCCCGCGGCAAGGGCATCGGTCTCCAGCACGTCGGTGGCGTCACGGGTATCGATCTCGTACAGGCGCAGCGAGTTTCCGGCGCCCAGGGCATAGGCGCGCTCCAGCACCAGCATGCGGTCGGCATCGAGCATCAGTATCTCGCTGATGCCGTTATCGGCATGGCTGCCGGGAATCAGCGGCCGCAGCGGAATCGGGTCGGGGACATAGGCGATCTGGCGTGTGGCGCGGCCGGTTTCCAGGTCCATCCGGGTCAGCCGACAGGGGCCGCCCGGCGCGCTGGTGGTGGGAATCGGGCCGTCCTGTATCAGCGCGTTTTCCATGGCGAGCCAGGCGTGGCGGCCGTCCGGCGTCAGTGCCAGGCCCTCCAGGCCCAGGTTGTCGCGCGGGCCGCGGCGCTGCTGCGCGTCGGCGTCGAACATGGCCGGCAGGGCAAACTCGCGCAGCAGCCGGCCGTCGCGGGCCGATTCGTAGAAAGCCGGCCCGAACCCCCGCGCCACATCGCCTTCGCTGGTCCAGAGCAAGGTGCCGGCGCCCGGACGAAGGCGCAGTGCCTCGGGGTCGGGCACGGGCACTTGGCCTTCCGCGCGGCGCCGGGCTGGCCAGGGGCCGCCGCCGGGGCGTTGCAATTGCACGACGCTCTTGGGTGCGGGCGGGTGCACCCACGGCGGAGCCCACTGCGCCGTGTAGAAACGCACAGGATCCAGGTCCGATCGGTCATCGCTCAGAAGGATGTACTCACTTCTTTCCGCGTCGTAGTCGATGGCGGAGAGGCCGCCCGCCGTTGTGCCTTGTATATTCAGCCGGTGCGGCCAGTACGCCTCGGCCATGCGTTGCAGCCGCCCGCCAGCCGGAGCCGGGATCAACGGACTGACGCAGCCGCCCAGCCCCGCTACCGTGGCCGCCGCGCCGGCCAGCAGCCGGCGGCGCAAGGGCGACGCGGGGGCCATGGAGTCTGAATTGACGGTGCGCACGCCGCCAAGTCTAGTTCCAGCGTATTTCGCCTCAGAAGGCAGTTGACATGCCCTTGCCTGCGTGCAACAATCGCAGGCTTCGCTTCAAAAAGGCGAAGCTTTCAGCCCAAAGCGGAAGTGCCCCGAGTGGTTCGGGGTGCAGACGACGGGCCCAAGACTGACCGCAGCGTCTCCCTCCTGGAGGCGCATCGGTACAAGTTGGGAACTACTAGCAATGATCCAAACTGAATCCCGGCTCGAAGTGGCCGACAACACAGGCGCGAAGTCCGTCCTGTGTATCAAGGTGCTCGGTGGCTCCAAGCGGCGTTACGCCAGCGTGGGCGACGTCATCAAGGTCAGCATCAAGGAAGCCGCTCCGCGTGGTCGCGTCAAGAAGGGCGAGATCTACAGCGCAGTGGTGGTCCGCACCGCCAAGGGCATCCGTCGCGCCGACGGCTCGCTCGTGAAATTCGACGGCAACGCAGCAGTGTTGCTCAACGCCAAGCTGGAGCCCATCGGCACCCGCATCTTCGGACCGGTCACGCGCGAACTGCGCACCGAGAAGTTCATGAAGATCGTGTCGCTGGCACCCGAAGTTCTCTAAGGACACAACGCCATGAACAAGATTCGCAAGGGCGACCAGGTCATCGTGTTGGCCGGCCGCGACAAGGGCAAGCGGGGCACCGTCTCGCTGCGCAAGGATGACTCGCACGTGGTCATCGAAGGCATCAACCTCGTCAAGAAGCACACCAAGCCGAACCCCCTGAAGGGTACGACCGGTGGCATCGTCGAGAAGGCCATGCCGATTCACCAATCCAACGTGGCGATCTTCAACGCCGCGACCGGCAAGGCCGATCGCGTGGGCGTCAAGGTCACCCAGGATGCTGACGGCAAGCGCGTGGCTGTTCGCGTGTTCAAGTCGAGCGGCGAAGAAATCAAGTTCGCCTAAGAGGTACTCACATGGCACGTCTCCAACAACACTATCGCGAAAAGATCGCGAAAGACCTGACGGAAAAGTTCGGCTACACGTCGCCGATGCAGGTTCCGCGCCTCACCAAGATCACCCTGAACATGGGCGTGGGTGAAGCAGTCGCCGACAAGAAGGTCCTCGACAACGCCGTCGCCGACCTGACCAAGATCGCCGGCCAGAAGCCCGTGGTCACCAAGTCGAAGAAGGCCATCGCCGGCTTCAAGATCCGCGAAAACCAGCCGATCGGCTGCATGGTCACGCTGCGTGGCGTGCACATGTACGAATTCCTGGATCGCTTCGTGACCATCGCGCTGCCGCGCGTTCGCGACTTCCGTGGTATCTCCGGCCGTGCTTTCGACGGCCGTGGCAACTACAACATCGGCGTCAAGGAACAGATCATTTTCCCCGAGATCGAGTACGACAAGGTCGATGCCCTGCGCGGTCTCAATATCAGCATCACGACGACGGCCAAGACCGACGAAGAAGCCAAGGCTCTTCTCGCCGGCTTCCGTTTCCCGTTCAAGAACTGAGGTGGCCTGTGGCTAAAGCATCTTTGATCCAGCGCGAACTCAAGCGCGACAAGCTGGTTGCCAAGTTCGCAGCGAAGCACGCCGAACTGAAGGCGGCTTCCAACGACCTGAAGAAGACCGAGGAAGAGCGCGCCGCTGCTCGCCTGGCGCTGCAGAAGCTGCCGCGCAACGCGAACCCCACGCGCCAGCGCAACCGTTGCGAAATCACCGGTCGTCCCCGTGGCACCTTCCGTCAATTCGGTCTGGCCCGCGCCAAGATCCGCGAACTGGCTTTCAACGGCGACATCCCCGGTGTCACCAAGGCCAGCTGGTAAGCCAGGCAGGAGCAAACAACATGAGCATGAGTGATCCCATTGCCGACCTGCTGACGCGTATCCGCAACGCGCAGATGGTGGCGAAGCCCACTGTGTCGATCCCGTCTTCCAAGGTGAAGGCTGCGATTGCACAAGTCCTGAAGGACGAAGGCTACATCGACGGTTTCGAAGTCAAGACCGATGCCGGCAAGTCCGAGCTCGTCATCACGCTGAAGTACTACGCTGGCCGTCCGGTCATCGAACGTATCGAACGCGTGAGCCGCCCCGGCCTGCGCGTCTACAAGGCCAGCGCCGCCATCCCGCAAGTCCAGAACGGCCTCGGCGTTGCGATCGTCACGACCCCCAAGGGCGTGATGACCGATCGCAAGGCTCGCGCTACCGGTGTCGGCGGCGAAGTTCTGTGCTACGTCGCCTAACCGAGACATCGAGGAGTTACTGAAATGTCCCGAGTAGGAAAAATGCCGATCACCATCCCCGCAGGCGTGGATGTGTCGATCAAGGAAGACCAGATCAGCGTCAAGGGTTCGGGCGGCACGCTCAACCTGTCGCGCAACGCACTGGTCAACGTCGTCAGCAAGGACGGCAAGCTGAACTTCGAACCCGCCAATGATTCGCGTGAAGCGAACGCCATGAGCGGCACGATCCGCCAGCTGGTGAACAACATGGTGGTTGGCGTGACCAAGGGCTTCGAAAAGAAGCTCAACCTGATCGGCGTCGGCTACAAGGCCGCCGCAACGGGCGCCAAGCTGAACCTGCAAGTCGGTTACTCGCACCCGGTCAACATCGACATGCCGCAAGGCATCACGGTGGCCACCGCGACCCCGACCGAAATCGTGATCAAGGGTGCTGACCGCCAGCGAGTGGGTCAAATCGCCGCTGAGATCCGCGCTGTTCGTCCGCCAGAGCCCTACAAGGGCAAGGGCATCCGCTATGCGGACGAGAAGATCGTGATCAAAGAGACCAAGAAGAAGTAAGGGGCAGCAAAATGATGTTGACCAAAAAAGCACAGCGTCTTCGCCGCTCGCGCCAGACCCGCATTCGCATCGCGACGCAGGGCGTGGCCCGTCTGACGGTGAACCGCACCAACCTGCACATCTACGCCACCGTCATCTCCGGCGACGGCGCCAAGGTGATTGCAACCGCATCGACGGCAGAAGCCGAAGTGCGTACCTCGCTCGGCGGTTCGGGCAAGGGCGGCAATGCCGCAGCAGCCACCGCCGTCGGCAAGCGCATCGCTGAAAAGGCGAAGGCAGCCGGCATCGAGAAGGTCGCTTTCGACCGCGCAGGCTTTGCTTACCACGGCCGCGTCAAGGCGCTGGCCGAAGCCGCCCGCGAAGCCGGCCTGCAGTTCTAACCGGACACGAGATTCAAAATGGCAAAGATTCAGGCAAGAGCTCAGAACGAAGGCCCTGAGGACGGTTTGCGCGAGAAGATGATCGCGATCAACCGCGTCACCAAGGTGGTGAAGGGTGGTCGTATCCTCGGTTTCGCAGCACTCACCGTGGTCGGTGACGGCGATGGCCGCGTCGGCATGGGCAAGGGCAAGTCGAAGGAAGTGCCCGCTGCAGTGCAGAAGGCAATGGAAGAAGCGCGTCGCAACCTGCTGAAGGTTTCGATCAAGAACGGCACGCTGCACCACCAGGTGCAAGGCCACCACGGCGCTTCGACGGTCGTGATGTACCCGGCTCCCAAGGGTACCGGCATCATCGCCGGCGGCCCGATGCGCGCCGTGTTCGAAGTGATGGGTATCACCGACATCGTGGCCAAGAGCCATGGTTCGTCGAACCCCTACAACATGGTTCGCGCCACGCTCGACGGGTTGAAGAACTCGACGACCGCCAGCGAAGTGGCTGCCAAGCGCGGCCTGACCGTCGAAGAAATCTTCGCCTGAGCGCAGGCCGTCGCAAGCCTCAAGGAAGCATTCAAATGACGCAACAACAGACCCTCAAGGTGCAACTGGTCAAGAGCCCGATCGGCACCAAGGAATCGCATCGCGCGACCGTGCGCGGCCTCGGCCTGCGCAAGCTCAACAGCGTGAGCGAGCTGCAAGACACGCCCGCGGTGCGCGGCATGATCAACAAGATCAGTTATCTGGTCAAAGTCCTGTAAGAGAGACTGATATGGAACTCAATGGCATCAAGCCGGCGGATGGCGCCAAGCACGCCAAGCGCCGTGTCGGCCGCGGTATCGGTTCCGGCCTGGGCAAGACCTCGGGTCGCGGCCACAAGGGCCAGAAGTCGCGCGCAGGCGGTTTCCACAAGGTCGGCTTCGAAGGCGGTCAAATGCCGCTGCAGCGTCGCCTGCCGAAGCGTGGCTTCAAGTCGCACCTGCTGAAGTTCAACGCCGAAGTCACGCTGACCGCTCTCGAGCAGCTCGGCCTGGCCGAAGTGGACATCCTGGCGCTGAAGCAAGCCGGCCTCGTGGGCCAGCTCGCCAAGGTCGTCAAGGTCGTGAAGACCGGTGAGCTCACCAAGGCCGTCAAGCTGACGGGCGTGGGCGCAACGGCTGGCGCCAAGGCTGCGATCGAAGCGGCCGGCGGCAGCATCGCCTGATCACCATCGGACTGAAAGAAGTTCTTCGTGGCAACTAACGCGGCAACGATCGCAAAAACAGGCAAGTTCGGCGACCTCCGTCGTCGGCTCGTCTTTTTGCTGCTCGCGCTCGTGGTCTACCGGATTGGCGCGCACATTCCTGTGCCGGGTATCAACCCGGACCAGCTGGCTGCGCTGTTCCAGGGCCAGCAGGGCGGCATTCTGAGCCTGTTCAACATGTTCTCGGGCGGTGCGCTGTCGCGCTTCACCGTGTTCGCGTTGGGGATCATGCCGTACATCTCGGCGTCGATCATCATGCAGCTGATGACCTACGTGCTTCCGACCTTCGAGCAATTGAAGAAGGAAGGCGAGGCCGGCCGCCGCAAGATCACGCAGTACACGCGCTATGGCGCGCTGGGCCTGGCCCTGTTCCAGTCGTTCAGCATCGCGGTGGCTCTCGAGTCGTCGGCAGGCCTGGTGATTTCGCCCGGCTTCGGCTTCCGCATCACCGCCATGGTGAGCCTGACGGCAGGTTCCATGTTCCTGATGTGGCTCGGCGAGCAGATCACCGAACGCGGCCTGGGCAACGGCATCTCGATCCTGATCTTCGCGGGTATCGCGGCCGGCCTGCCCAATGCCATCGGCGGCCTGCTGGAACTGGTGCGTACCGGCGCCATGAACGTGATCGTCGCGCTCTTCATCGTCGCCGTGGTGGTGCTGGTCACCTACTTTGTGGTGTTCGTGGAACGCGGCCAGCGCAAGATCCTCGTGAACTATGCGCGGCGCCAAGTCGGCAACAAGGTGTATGGCGGCCAGTCGTCGCACCTGCCGCTGAAGCTGAACATGGCTGGCGTGATCCCGCCGATCTTCGCCTCGTCGATCATCCTGCTGCCGGCGACTGTGGTCGGCTGGTTCAGCACCGGTGACGGCGGTTTCCGCTGGATCAAGGACGTCGCCAGCGCGCTGCGTCCCGGCGAGCCGATCTACGTGCTGCTGTACGCCGCTGCGATCGTTTTCTTCTGCTTCTTCTACACGGCACTCGTGTTCAACAGCAAGGAAACGGCCGACAACCTGAAGAAGAGTGGTGCATTCATCCCGGGTATCCGCCCGGGTGACCAGACCGCTCGCTACATCGACAAGATCCTGGTTCGACTGACGCTGGCTGGCGCGGTGTACATCACCTTCGTCTGCCTGCTGCCGGAGTTCCTGATCCTGAAGTACAACGTGCCGTTCTACTTCGGTGGTACCTCCCTGCTGATCATCGTGGTCGTCACGATGGACTTCATGGCCCAGGTGCAAAACTACATGATGTCCCAGCAGTACGAATCGCTGCTGAAGAAGGCGAACTTCAAGACATCGTAGGGCTGTGTTTCAGTATTGAGTCCGGGCGGTAGACCGCCACGTTAAACAGTTTTAGGAGAGTGAAATGAGAGTTTCGGCTTCGGTCAAAACCATCTGCCGTAATTGCAAGGTCATCCGCCGCAAGGGTGTGGTGCGCGTGATCTGCACCGACCCGCGCCACAAGCAGCGCCAGGGTTGATTGAAGAGTATTAGAGGACGCACATGGCACGTATTGCTGGCATCAACATCCCGCCGCACAAGCACGCTGAAATCGGCCTGACCGCCATCTTCGGCATCGGTCGCACCCGCGCCCGCCAGATCTGCGAAGCGAGCGGCATCGAGTATTCGAAGAAGATCAAGGATCTGACCGACGCCGATCTCGAGAAGATCCGCGACCAGATCGCCCTGTTCACGATCGAAGGCGACCTGCGTCGCGAGACGACGATGAACATCAAGCGCCTGATGGACATCGGCTGCTACCGCGGCTTCCGTCACCGTCGCGGCCTGCCGATGCGCGGCCAGCGCACGCGCACCAACGCCCGCACCCGCAAGGGTCCGCGCAAGGCTGCGCAGTCCCTGAAGAAATAAGGATAGAACAGCATGGCTAAAGCACCTGCAAACAACGCCGCACAGCGCGTTCGCAAGAAGGTTCGCAAGAACGTCGCGGACGGTATCGCTCACGTGCACGCTTCGTTCAACAACACCATCATCACGATCACCGATCGCCAGGGCAACGCCCTGTCGTGGGCTTCGTCGGGTGGCCAGGGCTTCAAGGGCTCGCGCAAGTCGACCCCGTTCGCTGCGCAGGTCGCTTCGGAAGTTGCCGGCCGTGCTGCTGTCGAACAAGGCATCAAGAACCTCGACGTCGAGATCAAGGGCCCCGGCCCCGGTCGCGAATCGTCGGTGCGCGCACTGGCTGCGCTCGGCATCCGGATCAATTCCATTGCCGACGTGACGCCCGTTCCGCACAACGGCTGCCGTCCCCAGAAGCGTCGCCGCATCTGATCGTCAGTCCGCAAGGCGCAGCCGGCTTTTGAGCGGCTGCGCATTTGTTTTTTTACTAAGCCCACCGCCATCCGCGTTTTCGCCGATGGCTCCCGCAGGCAACTGCGGCAGATGACACAAAGGAAAACTCGTGGCACGCTACCTCGGCCCCAAGGCCAAACTCTCCCGCCGTGAAGGCACCGACCTGTTCCTGAAGAGCGCCCGCCGCTCGATCCAGGACAAGGCCAAGTTCGATTCCAAGCCCGGCCAGCACGGCCGCACTTCGGGTCAGCGCACCTCCGACTACGGCCTGCAGCTGCGCGAAAAGCAGAAGGTCAAGCGCATGTACGGCGTGCTCGAGAAGCAGTTCCGCCGCTACTTCGAAGAAGCCGACCGCCGCCGTGGCAACACCGGCGCCAACCTGCTGTTCATCCTCGAATCGCGCCTGGACAACGTCGTCTACCGCATGGGCTTCGGCTCGACGCGCGCCGAAGCACGCCAGCTCGTGTCGCACAAGGCGATCACGGTGAATGGCCAGTCGGTCAACATCCCGTCCTACCTGGTGAAGACCGGCGACGTGATCGCCGTTCGCGACAAGTCGAAGAAGCAGACCCGCATTGCCGAAGCGCTCCAACTCGCCCAACAAGTCGGGATCCCGGCCTGGGTCGAAGTGAACGCCGACAAGGCAGAAGGCACCTTCAAGAAGGTGCCCGATCGCGACGAATTCGCAGCCGACATCAACGAATCGCTGATCGTCGAACTGTACTCGCGCTAAACAGACCATAACGGGCCGCCCTTCGCGGCCCGAATTTGATTTTTTTGTTCCCATCGGGAGGCACTCCCGACGGGTGCTTCACCAGCCTTACCGGTGTAACGAGCCGGGGGTATTGAGAGGAAGTCTGCATGCAAACCACCCTGCTGAAACCCAAGACCATCCAGGTCGAGCAACTTGCCGCCAACAAGGCCAAGGTCACGCTCGAGCCTTTCGAGCGCGGCTACGGCCACACGCTCGGCAACGCGCTGCGTCGCGTTCTGCTGTCGTCGATGGTCGGTTATTCGGCCACTGAAGTCACGATCGCCGGCGTTCTGCACGAGTACTCGTCGATCGACGGCGTGCAGGAAGATGTCGTCAACATCCTGCTGAATCTCAAGGGCGTGGTGTTCAAGCTCCACAACCGCGACGAAGTCACGCTGAGCCTGCGCAAGGACGGCGAAGGCCCGGTGCTGGCCTCGGACATCCAGACCCCGCACGACGTGGAGATCATCAACCCCGACCACGTGATCGCGCACCTGTCGCAAGGCGGCAAGCTCGACATGCAGATCAAGGTTGAAAAGGGCCGCGGCTATGTGCCCGGCACGATGCGCCGCTACGCCGACGAGCCGACCAAGTCGATTGGCCGCATCGTCCTGGACGCCTCGTTCTCGCCCGTGAAGCGCGTGAGCTACACGGTCGAAAGCGCCCGCGTCGAACAGCGCACCGACCTGGACAAGCTGCTGGTCGAAATCGAAACCAACGGCGCGATCACGGCCGAAGACGCGGTTCGCGCCTCGGCTAAAATCCTGGTCGAGCAGCTGGCCGTGTTCGCACAGCTCGAAGGCGGCGAACTGGCTGCATTCGATACGCCGGCACCGCGCAGCGCACAGCAATTCGATCCGATCCTGCTGCGCCCTGTCGACGAGCTCGAGCTCACCGTGCGTTCGGCCAACTGCCTGAAGGCCGAAAACATCTACTACATCGGTGACCTGATCCAGCGCACCGAGAACGAGCTGCTCAAGACCCCCAACCTGGGTCGCAAGTCGCTCAACGAAATCAAGGAAGTGCTTGCCTCGCGCGGCCTGACCTTGGGTATGAAGCTTGAAAGCTGGCCGCCGGCCGGCCTCGACAAGCGTTGATTTTTTGATGAAGAGGGCCCATGAGGGCCCGTGCCCGGGCAGTACCTGATACGGCTGCCTGTTTAATAAAGTAAAGGAAAGCACCATGCGTCACGGACACGGACTCCGCAAACTCAACCGCACCAGCTCGCACCGCCTTGCGATGCTGCAGAACATGATGAATTCGCTCATCGAGCACGAAGTCATCAAGACCACGGTCCCCAAGGCCAAGGAACTGCGCCGCGTCATCGAACCGATGATCACGCTCGCCAAGAAGCCCACGCTTGCCAACAAGCGCCTCGCTTTCGACCGCCTGCGCAGCCGCGACAGCGTCGTCAAGCTCTTCGGCGAACTCGGCCCGCGTTTCGCAGCGCGTCCGGGCGGCTACACCCGCATCCTGAAGATGGGTTTCCGCGTTGGCGACAATGCGCCCATGGCTCTGGTCGAACTGGTCGACCGTCCTGAAATTAAAGAAGAAGCCGCCGAACAAGGCGCCGCTGAATAAGGTATAATTCCATCTTGCCGCGCGATGGAGCAGCCTGGTAGCTCGTTGGGCTCATAACCCAAAGGTCGCAAGTTCAAATCTTGCTCGCGCAACCAATTTAAAAGGCCCTTTGAATTTCAAAGGGCCTTTTTCTTTGGTCAAGATATTCGTAGCGGCAGACTTGCCTGCTCATAAAAAATGCCCTCGCGAAGAGGGCATTCTTGTTTGGGCCGCGCGGTCGGTTGCTCTCGGGCCTTCCGTCAGTCCGGAACAACCGCCGTGACCTCGATCTCGACCTTGGCCCGGTGTTCGACCAGCGCCGCCACCTGCACGCAGGTCATGGCCGGGAAATTGCGCCCCATCGCGTCGCGGTACACAGGTCCGAGTTCGGCGAGCCGGCGGGTGTACTCGTCGCGGTCGGTCACGTACCACGTCATGCGCACCATGTGCTCGGGGCCGGCGCCGGCTTCGCGCAGCACTTCGGCAATGTTGCGCAGCGCGAGCCCGCATTGGTCGATGAAGTCGTCCGACTCGAACTGCTGCTGGGCATTCCAGCCGATCTGTCCGCCGACGAACACCATGGTGCCGCGCGCGGCCACGCCATTCGCATAGCCCTTGGGGGGCAACCAGCCCGGGGGCTGCAAGAGTTTGTTCATCATGATGTGGTGTTGTGGTCGAGTTGTCTCAGTTTGAATCGCTGGAGCTTGCCGGTTTCGGTGCGCGGCAGCACCGGCACGAAATCGATCTCCCGCGGGTATTTGAAGGGCGCGATGGTGGCCTTCACGTGGTCCTGCAGCGCCTTGACGAGTGCGGCATCGCCTTCGATCCCGGGCTTCAGGACACAGAAGGCCTTCACGATCATGCCGCGGTCCGGATCCGGCTTGCCGATCACGCCGCATTCGGCCACGGCCGGGTGCTTGAGCAGCGCATCCTCCACCTCGGGCCCGCCCACGTTGTAGCCGGCCGTGATGATCATGTCGTCGGCGCGGGCCTGGTAGAAGAAGTAGCCGTCCTCGTCCTGCACGAACGAGTCGCCGGGGTAGTTCCAGCCGTTCTTCACGTAGTCGGACTGGCGCGGATCGTCGAGATAGCGGCAGCCCACCGGCCCCTGCAGCGCCAGCTTGCCGACGGTGCCGCGCGGCACTTCATTGCCCTCGTCGTCCACCACCTTGGCCGTGAAGCCGGGCACCACCTTGCCGACAGCGCCGCGGCGCACCTCGTCGCCAGCGGCGGAGATGTAGATGTGGAACACCTCGGTGCCGCCGATGCCGTCGAGCATCTCGATGCCCGTGGCTTCCTTCCACAGCTGCCGCGTGGCGTCGGGCAGCGCCTCGCCCGCGCTCACGCAGATGCGAAGGCTTGGCGCGCCGTGCTGCCGCACGAAGGGCGCCATCTGGCGGTAAAAGGTGGGCGCGGTGTAGCAGATGGTCGCGCCGACTTCGTTGATCAGCTTCACCAGTCCTTCGGGCGTGAACGGTGCATCGGCAAAGTACACCGAGGCGCCGGCCCACATCGGGAACACCAGCAGTCCGCCCAGGCCGAAGGTGAAGGCCAGCGGCGGCGAGCCGATCACGATGTCGTCGCTACGCGCCTTCAGCACGTGGCGCGGCCAGGTTTCGCACATCGCCAGCACGTCGCGATGCGTGGTGACCGGCGCCTTGGGCTTGCCGGTCGTGCCAGAAGTGAAAGCGAGCAGCGCGATGTCGTCCGATGCCGTGGGGCAGGCGGTGAACACGCCGCTCTTGACGGACGCGCGCGCCGACAGTGAATCGGGCGCATCGGGCTTGTTGAATGCGATCACCGTGGCCAGCACCGGATGTTCCCGTTGCGCGAGCACGAGTTCGTCGAGCAGCCGACCGTCGCACAGCGCCGCCACAGGACGCGCCTTCTCGATGATCTCGCCCAGCTCCTTGGCGCGCAGCAGCGGCATGGTGGCGACCGCGATCAGGCCGGCCTTCACCACGGCGAGCCACGACAGCGCCATGGCCACCGAGTTGCCGCCGCGGAGCAGCACGCGGTTGCCGGGTACGAGGCCCAGGTCTTCGGTCAGCACCTGCGCGATGCGGTTGACCTCAAGAGCCGCCTGCGAGTACGTCAGCGTGCCGGCGGGCGACCGCAGCATCGGCTTGTCGCCGAAGCCCTTGGCGGGCGCCTTGTCCAGCAGCTCCTCGACCAGGTTCAACTGGTCGGGCAGCTGCAACTCCGGCAGGTCGTAGCGGAAGACCGGCAACTGCTCGGAGGGCGGCAGGCGGTCGTGAACGAAGCGGTCGACTTGTGCAGACACGATGTTTATCCCCGCAGAACGGATTTGCCGATGATGAGCTGCTGAACCTCCGTCGCGCCTTCGTAGATGCGCAGCGAGCGGATGTCCCGATACAGGCTTTCGATCTTCGTGCCCACTTTCACGCCAAGGCCGCCGTGCATCTGCAGCGCCATGTCGATCACGCGGCTGGCGTTCTCGGTGGCGCACATCTTGGCCATGGCCGCGGCAGCCGACACGTCGCCCACCGCGGGGCCGCCGCGCTGTTCTGCGTCGTCGCGCATCCAGGCTGCGCGGTAGGTGAGCAGGGCGGCGCTGTCGATCAATGCCGCCATCTCGCCGAGCTTGGCCTGCGTGAGTTGGAAATCGGCCAACGTCTGGCCGAACATGCGCCGGCCTTTGGCGTGCGCAATTGCTTCTGCGAGCGCGCGGCGGCCCATGCCGAGCGCAGCGGCCGCGACCGATGCGCGAAAGATGTCCAGCGTGCGCATCGCAAGCTTGAAGCCGCAATTGAGTTCGCCGAGCTGCGCGCTGCGCGGCACCGTGCAGTTGTCGAAGCGCAAGGTGGCGAGCGGGTGCGGCGCCATCACGTCGATGTGCTCGGAGGTGTCGAGCCCTGCCGTGCTCGCATCCACGATGAAGGCGGTGATGCCGCGTGTGCCCGCGGTCGGCTCCGTCTTCGCGAACACGCAGTAGAAGTCGGCGATGCCGCCGTTGCTGATCCAGGTCTTTTCGCCGTGGAGGCGCCAACCGTCGGCCGTGGGCTCGGCGCGCATGGCCATGGCTGCGACGTCGGAACCGGCCTCGGGCTCGCTGAGCGCAAAGGCGGCGATCTTGCCGCCTTTGCCGACGGCCGTGAGGTAGGTCGACTGCTGCTCGGGCGTGCCTGCGAGCGTGATCGCGCCGCTGCCCAGGCCCTGCATCGCAAACGCGAAGTCGGCCAGCGGCGAGTGGTAGCCGAGCGTTTCGCGCAGGAGCACCAGCGCACGCGAATCGAGGCGCTCCAGCGCCCCGCCCGCGCTGCCGGGCACGGCGTAGCGCAGCCAGCCGCCATCGCCGAGGCGGCGCACCCACTCGCGGCAGGCCGCACGGTCGTCGCGCTCGTCGATCTCCTGGGCTGCGCACCAAGGCAGCAGGTCGCGCGCAAGCGAGCGATGGGCTTCGTCGAAGAAGGGCAGCGCGAGGTGCGCCGTCGAAGGGGGAGCGGGGATCTTCGTCATCATGGCTCAGTCTCCGCCGAACACGGGCTTGCGCTTGGCCGCGAAAGCTTCGTAGGCGCGCTTGAAGTCTTCGGTCTGCATGCAGATCGCCTGCGCCTGGGCTTCGGCCTCGATGGCCTGGTCGATGGTCATCGCCCATTCCTGCGACAGCATCGTCTTGGTCATGCCGTGGGCGAAGCTCGGGCCGTCAGCCAGTTCGCGCGCGACCTTGGTGGCAGCGTCGAGCAATGCATCGCTTTCGTGCAGCGCATTGAAAAAGCCCCAGGCGTGGCCCTCCTGCGCCGTCATTGCGCGGCCGGTGAAGAGCAGCTCCGATGCGCGGCCCTGGCCGATCACGCGCGGCAGCAATGCGCAGGCGCCCATGTCCGCGCCGGCCAGGCCCACGCGGGTGAACAGGAAAGCGGTGCGCGCCGCGGGGGAGCCGTAGCGAAGGTCGCAGGCCAGCGCGATCATCGCGCCGGCGCCGGCGCACACGCCATCGATCGCGCCGACGATCGGTTGCGGGCATGCCCGGATGGCTCTCACCAGGTCGCCCGTCATGCGGGTGAACTCCAGCAGCTCGGGCATGCGCATGCCGGTGAGCGGGCCGATGATCTCGTGCACGTCGCCGCCCGAGCAGAAGTTGCCGCCAGCACCGGTCACGACGATCGCCTTCACGTCGGTCGCGTAGTTCAGCGCACGGAACAGGTCGCGCAGCTCGGCGTACGAATCGAAGGTGAGCGGATTCTTGCGCTCGGGGCGGTTCAGCGTGACGGTGCCCACGCCGGCCTCGTAGTGCCAGGCGAAGTGCCTGGCCTCGTAAGGCGCCTTGGCCTCGAACTGCGCGCGCATGGGATTGCCCGCGCCGATGTAGTGCTTCATTCGGCCTCCGCCATCAATTGGTTGTGTGAGTGCTGCTTCACCTTGCCGAGCAGCTTGTGCAGCTGCGCGATCTCCTTGCCCGTGAGGCCCGAGAAGGCCCCGACGATCCAGTCTTCGTGCTGCTGCGCCATCTCGTTGAAGAGCTTGCGTCCGCGCGCCGTCAGGCGCACGCGCCAGGCGCGGCGGTCACCCTCGACGTTGATGCGTTCCACCAGGCCTTCGGTCACCAGCTGGTCGGTGATGCCCGTGACGTTGCCGCCCGTCACCATCATGCGGCGCGAGAGCTCGTTCATCTTCAGGCCGTCGGGCGAGCGCTCCAGCTGCGACATGAGGTCGAAGCGCGGCAGCGTGGTGGCGAACTGCGAGCGCAGTTCGTTGCGCACCTGCTTCTCGATCAGCTGGGTGCAGGTGAGAAGGCGAAGCCAGAGGCGCAGGGCCTCGGGGTGTTCGCTGTGGGCGCGTGCTTCGAGGTCCATGTCAGTGTGTCTCCTCGGTGTTTTGGGCAAGGAGCGCCGCATTCGCGGCCGCGGCCATCTGCTGCTGCTTGGCGATCTCGCGGTACATCTGGTCGCGCCCGCTCAGGTATTGCTTGGGCCAATCGACATCGCGGCTCTGCAGCTTGGCCGCTTCGTGCAGCGTCCAGGCGGGGTCGGCGAGGTGCGGGCGGGCAATGGCGCAGAGGTCGGCGCGCCCGGCCGCGATGATGCTGTTGGCCTGGTCGGCGTCGGTGATGGCGCCCACGGCAATGGTCGAGATGCCGACTTCGTTGCGAATGCGGTCCGAGAACGGCGTCTGGTACATGCGGCCATATACCGGCTTGGCGTCACGCGTGGTCTGGCCGGAGGAGACGTCAATGAAATCCGCGCCGGCTTCCTTGAAGAGCCGAGCGACGATGACCGCGTCGGCGTCGGTGTTGCCGCCGGGCGCCCAATCGTGTGCGGAGATGCGCACGCTCATCGGCTTGTCTTCGGGCCACGCCGCACGCATCGCGCGGAACACTTCGAGCGGGTATCGGCAGCGTGCCTCGATGCCGCCGCCGTACTCGTCGGTGCGCAGGTTGGTGAGCGGGCTGATGAAGGACGACAGCAGGTAGCCGTGCGCGCAGTGCAGCTCGAGCCAGTCGAAGCCGCATTCCGCAGCACGGCGCGTGGAGTCGACGAAGCGTTCGCGCATGTCGTCCATCTGCTCGCGCGTCATGGCGGCCGGCAGCTGGTTCTGTTCGCCATAGGCGACCGCGCTGGCGGACAGCAATGGCCAGTTGCCGCTCTCCAGAGGCTCGTCGGTGCCTTCCCAGCCCACGCGCGTCGAACCCTTGGCGCCGCTGTGGCCGAGCTGCATCGCGATCTTCGCGCTCGACTGCGTGTGCACGAAATCGACGATGCGCTTGAAGGCGGCCTGCTGCACGTCGTTGTACAGGCCCGTGCAGCCGGGCGTGATGCGGCCTTCGGGCGTCGGGCTGGTCATCTCCACGCACACCATCGCGGCGCCTCCCAGGGCGCGCGCGCCCAGGTGCACCAGCAGAAAGTCTTGCGGCACGCCGTCCACGGCGCTGTAGGTGGCCATCGGCGACACCAGGATGCGGTTCTTCAGCGTGAGTCCGCGCACCGTGAGTGGCATCAGCATGGGCGCGACGGGCTTGCCGCCGGCCAGCCAGCGTTCATAGCCGCCGAGCCATTCGGTGTCGCGCACGCGCAGGTTCTCGTGGCTGATGCGCTGCGAGCGCGTGAGCAGCGAGTAGGCGAACTGCTCGATCTGCATGCCGGTGTAGCGCGGCACGTTCTCGAACCATTCGGTCGAGTTGCGCGCGGCATTCTGGATCTTGAGCACTTCGACGCTGCGGCGCGCCTCGTAGCCTTCGAGCACATGGTCGACCGTGCCGCCCCGCTCGAACTCGTTCGCCAGATCGATCGCGTCCTCGAGCGCCAGCTTGGTGCCCGAGCCGATCGAGAAGTGCGCCGTGTGCGCCGCGTCGCCCATCAGCACCACCGGCACGGAGCGGCCCTCCACGTCGATGCGGTGCGTCCAGCGCTCGCACACCACGCGCGGAAAGCGGATCCAGTTGGCAGAGCCGCGCAGGTGCGTGGCGTTGCTGATGAGCGGATGGCCGCCCAGGTACTTGGCAAAGAGCTTCTCGCAGAAGGCGATGGCCTCGGGCTGCTCCATCTGGTCGATGCCGTGCGCCTTCCACACCGCCTCCGGCGTCTCGACGATGAAGGTCGAGGTCTTGTCGTCGAACTGGTAGGCGTGGGCCTGGAACCAGCCGTGCTCGGTCTGTTCGAAGGCGAAGGTGAAGGCGTCGAACGTCTGGTGCGTGCCGAGCCACACGAAGCGGCAGTTGCGCAGGTCGATGTCGGGCTTGAACACATCGGCGTAGCGCTGGCGGATGCGGCTGTTGAGGCCGTCGCTGGCAATCACCAGGTCGGCGTTGTATTGGGCCGCAATGGCCTGGTCGTCCGTGGCGTCGGTCTCGAAGACCAGCTTCACGCCGAGCGCAAGGCAGCGCTCCTGCAGGATGTTCAACAGCCGCTTGCGGCCGATGCCGCAGAAGCCGTGGCCGCCCGAGCGCACCTGCCGGCCCTTGAAGAACACCTGGATGTCGTCCCAGTGGTGAAACTCGTTACCGATGAGCGCGGCGGTCTCGGCGTCGGCCGCGGCCAGGTTGGCCAACGTCTGGTCGCTCAGCACCACGCCCCAGCCGAAGGTGTCGAAGGGCCGGTTGCGCTCCACGACGGTGATCTCGAGCGCGGGGTTGCGCGCCTTCATCAGCAGGGCGAAGTAGAGGCCCGCGGGCCCGCCGCCGATGCACAGGATGCGTTGAAGGTCCATGGCGGGTGCGGCGGTCAGGCCGCCGGTTAGGCTGTTCATGGTTCAATAGTTTAGGCATAAACAATCTGGTGTCAACGGGGCCACTACTACGGTGGGTACCCCGAACGTCGTTCGGCGTCATGCAAAAAACCCAAAAAATCAATACCATGGCCGCACCATGCAAAGCTTGATACCCAAGATCGAGTCGCAGCTTGCGTCGCTGCCCGTGCCCATCGCGCTGGAATTGCCTGACGGCCGAAGAGTGGCCAAGCCGGGTTCGCGCGTGACGCTGGCGTTCAGCGAATGGTCCGCGCTGGCCAAGCTGGCGGCGCGGCAGGTGGGGGCCATCGGCGAGGCCTACGTGGAAGGCAAGGTGCAGATCGAAGGCGCCATGCGCGACCTGATCGACGCAACAGTGGGCATGCTGCCCGGCAATCCCGCCGAGACCAACACCACCTGGTGGACCCGCCTGCTGCGGCTGGCCAAATCCCGAGGCTCCCACTCGCTCAACAAGGATGCGGAGCAGATCCAGTTCCACTACGACGTTTCCGACGATTTCTATGCGCTCTGGCTCGATCCGCGCCGGGTCTATTCGTGCGCGTACTTTCGTACGCCTGAGTTGAGCTTGGCCGAGGCGCAGGAAGCCAAGCTCGACCACATCTGCCGCAAGCTGATGCTCCAGCCCGGCGAGCGTTTCCTGGACATCGGATCGGGATGGGGCGGGCTGCTGCTGTGGGCGGCGGAGCACTACGGCGTGGACGCCACCGGCATCACCCTGTCGAAGAACCAGCACGCGCACGTGCAGCGCCTCATCGAGGAAAAGGGCCTGCAGGGCCGCGTGCGCGTGGAGCTGCGCGACTACCGCGAGCTCTCCGCCGATGCGCCCTTCGACAAGATCTCATCCGTGGGCATGTTCGAGCACGTGGGCGCGGCCTACATGCCCACCTATTTCCGCAAGATCCATTCGCTCCTGAAGCCCGGTGGCCTGGTCCTGAACCATGGCATCACCTCGGGGCAGCTCGACTACCGGCAGCTGGGCGCGGGCATGGGCGATTTCATCGAGAAGTACATCTTCCCGGGCGGCGAGCTGCTGCACGTGACGCATGTGCTGCGCGAAACGGCTGCCGCGGGCCTGGAGATGGTCGACACCGAAAGCCTGCGCCCGCACTATGCGCGCACGCTGTGGGCCTGGTCCGATTCGCTCGAGGCGCAGCTGGACAAGGCGCGCCAGGTGCTGGAGCGCGCGGGCGGGCGGCAGGGCGAAAACGCGGAGCGCATCCTGCGCGCCTACCGCCTCTACCTGGCAGGCTCCGCCATGAGTTTCGAACAGGGCTGGATCTCACTGCACCAGATGCTTTCCACCCGGCCGGACGGCAGGGTCGAGCATGGTGTTTTGCGCGGTTCGCAATCGGTGTACCCTTTTGCCCGTGACTACATCTACAAGTGAGTGAAAACAACCATGCTGTACCGATTCCAGTCCCGCGCCTCCCCTGATTTCGTGATGCTCGAGGTGCATGCGCGCCAGCTGTTCGACATCGTCGGCAAGACGCCCGCGCCCCAAGGCATCATCACCGTCGAGCAGATTCCGGCCGCCATTGCCGCGCTCGAATCGGCGCTGGCCCGCGAGGCCAGCAACGCCCACAACCACGACGACTATGCCGTCGAAGGCCACGCCAACGAGGCCGAGAAACAGCACGTGGGACTGCACCAGCGCGCAGCCCCGCTGCTCCACATGCTGAGGGATTCGCTGGCCGAGAAGAAGGACGTGACCTGGAAGACCTGAGCGTCAGTCGACCTTTGCGCCGGAGTCCTTCACCACCTTCGCCCACTTCACGTGCTCGCTGGCAATCAGCTTGGCAAATTCGGCGGGCGTATTTCCACTGGGGATGGCGCCCTGGGCCAGCATCTTTTCCTTGATGGCGGGCGTGGCGAGCGACTTGGCCACTTCCTGCTGGATCCGGTTCACGATGTCGGGCGAGGTGCCCGCGGGCGCCAGCAAACCGAACCATGAGCTGGCCTCGAAGCCCTTGAGCGTCGGGCCGCCGGCTTCTTCGACCGTGGGCAGGTCGGGCAGCGCCGGCGAGCGCTGGGCGCTGGTCACGGCCAGGGCCGTGAGCTTGCCGCCCTTGATCTGCGCCATCGACGAGGGCAGGTTGTCGAACATCACGTCCGCGTTGCCGCCCACCATGTCGAGCAGCGCCGGGCCCGAGCCCTTGTACGGGATGTGCGCCATGAAGGTCCCGGTCATGCTCTTGAAGAGTTCGCCCGCCAGGTGGATCGAGGTGCCGCTGCCGCTCGACGCCATGTTGAGCTTGCCCGGATTGGCCTTGGCGTACTTGATGAAATCCTGCACGTTGCGGATGTTCAATGCCTTGGCCTTGTCGGCGTTCATTTCCATCACATTCGGCACGGCCGCCACCAGCGTGATCGGCACGAAGTCCTTGATCGGGTCGAACGGCAGCTTGGGATAGAGCGCACGGTTGATGCCGTGCGTACCCACCGTGCCCATCAGCAGCGTGTAGCCGTCGTTCGGCGCGCGCGCCACGATCTCGGCACCCACGTTGCCGCCGGCGCCCGCGCGGTTGTCGACGATGAACTGCTGGCCGAAGGCCTTCGACAGCTCGGGGGCAACGGCGCGCGCCAGGATGTCGGTGGTGCCGCCCGCCGCAAAGGGCACGACGATGCGCACCGGCTTGTTCGGCCAGGTGCTCTGGGCCAATGAGGGCGAGACGGCAAAAGCAATGGCTGCGGCCGCGGAAGCGGCAAGCGCAGCCCGGCGATTCATTTTGAAGATTGAAGAATTCATGGGCCTGTTTGTACAGGCGAACGGCGGTGGCCGCCGCCGGTAAAACCCCGGTGCAGCGCCGGCCTATGCCACCTGCATCCGCTCGGCGAAGCGCTCGCTGCGAAAACGCTCCAGCACGAAGTCGATGAAGACCCGTGTCTTTGCCGGCAGCAGCTTCTTGCTGGGGTAGTAGAGCCAGATCGCGCCGGCGTCCGAATGCCATTCCGGCAAGAGGCGCACCAGCTCGCCGCTGCGCAGGCCGCGCTCGACGAAAGGCATCGGCAGCATGGCCACGCCAAGGCCCATCAGCGCGGCATGCGCAATGGCTTCGGGGTCGTTGAAGATCGCGCGCGGGCGGGGCAGTTCCACCGTGGCCTGGTCGCCGCTCGCATGCTGCAAGGTCCAGCTGCGCAGCCGGCCCGTGGGCGAGGAGCGGCGCAGCAGCGCATCGAAGCGGATCAGCTCGGCGGGGTGCGCAGGCAGTGCGCGGCCCGACAGATAGCCGGGCGCCGCCACCGCCACCACGTGGATGCGCGCCAGCTCCCGCGCCACCAGGCCCGGCGACAGCTCAATGCCGCCGCCGATGGCCGCGTCGAAGCCTTCGCCCACCAGGTCCACCTGCTGGTTGTCGAAATGCCAGTCGGGCAGGATCGACGGGTAGCGCGCGAGGAAGTCGCCCATCATCGGCAGCACGTGCTCGCGGCCAAATGCCTGGCCCATGCTCACCTTGAGCGTGCCTGAGGGCTGGCCATCATCCTTGGCGACATCGGCGACCGCATCCTGCAGCGTGGCGAGCGCGCCGCCGATCTGGCCGAGAAAGCGCTCGCCGCTTTCGGTGAGCGTGAGGCGGCGCGTGCTGCGCTGGAACAGCCGCACGCCCAATCGGGCTTCCAGCCGCGCGACGTTCTTGCTGACCGCCGCGGGCGTGAGCCCGAGCCGCCGGGCGGCGGCCGAGAAGCTGCCGCTCTCGGCGCTTTGCACAAAGGATTCGAGGTGATTGAGCGGTTCCATGGCAGCGTCATTTTCAACCATTGGTTGAAATTGATTGCATCAATTGGCGGCTACCGCAAGCGGGATGGAATCGCGACACTGAAGGCCTTCAACTCCACTTCCGAAGGAAAACCATCATGGCTGCTTCTAGCAAATCAAATTCCTCCGTCCTCACGGGCAAAGTCGCTTTCGTCACCGGCGGTTCGCGCGGCATCGGGGCCGCCATCGTGCGGCGCCTGGTCCAGGATGGCGCCGCCGTCGCATTCAGCTATGCCAGTTCGAGCGCACCGGCCGACGAACTCGTGCGCAGCATCGAAGCCGAAGGCGGCCGCGCCCTGGCACTGAAGATCGACAGCGCCGACGCCGCCGCGCTCACCGCCGGCATTGACGAAGCCGCGCGCAAGCTCGGCCGCATCGACGTGCTCGTCAACAACGCCGGCGTGTTCCTGCCGGGCAGCCTGGAAGACTTCTCGCTCGAGGATTTCGACCGCACGCTGGACATCAACGTGCGCGCCGTGTTCGTGGCCGCCAAGGCCGCCGTGCGCCACATGGGCGAAGGCGGCCGCATCATCAACATCGGCAGCACCAACGCCGAGCGCATGCCCTGGCCCGGCGGCAGCGCCTATGCCATGAGCAAGTCGGCGCTCAAGGGCCTGGTGCAGGGCCTGTCGCGCGACCTCGGCCCGCGCGGCATCACGGTCAACAACGTGCAGCCCGGCCCGGTCAACACCGACATGAACCCGGTCGACGGCCCGAACGCCGCCGCCATGCACGGCCTCATGGCGCTGCCCCGCCATGGGCGTCCCGAAGAAATCGCCGGCATGGTGTCGTACCTGGCCAGCCCGGAGGCCGCTTTCGTCACGGGGGCAAGCCTCAACATCGACGGCGGCTTCGCGGCCTGAAGGTTCAGCCCGCACGCTGGACGGCGGCAATCAGCTTGTCCAGCGTGGCGTCCAGCCGGTCCAGTTCGGCGGCCGTCACGCCTTCGAACAGCGCGGCCTCGCGCTGCCGGCCCAGCGCGCCGACGGTCTCGTGCAGCGCCTTGCCGGCGGCCGTGAGGTAGAGCCGGCCGCGGCGCCGGTCGTCGGGATCGCCCAGGCGCTGCACGCGCTTGTGGCGCTTCAGGCCCGCGAGCGCGCGGCTCACCGCCATTTTGTCCAGGCCGGTGAAGTCGGCCACCTGCGTCGCGTTGAGTCCGGGCTCCCCGCCCAGCACCACCATCACGCGCCATTCATTGAGCGTGAGGTGGTGTTCCCGGCCGACCTTTTCATGAAAGGGCCGGGCCGTGAGGTTGACCACGCGCACCAGCTTGAAGAACAGCGGGTCCATGGTGCGGGCGACTCAGCCCAGCAGTCTTCTCGCAGCAGCTGCAATGGCCTCGGCGCCCACGCGCGATTGCGCTTCGAGCACAGGCGCATAGCCGACCGGAATGCGCGGTGCGCCGAGCCGCGCGACGCGGCAGCCCGTGGCCTCCGCAGCGCTGGCGGCAATCTCGGCGCCGAAGCCCGCCACCTGCACCGCTTCGTGCACCACCAGCAGCCGTCCGGTGCGCGCGCACGAATCGAGCACGGCGTCGCGGTCCCACGGCCAGAGCGTGCGTAGGTCGATCAGATCGACGGCAATGCCCTCGGCCGCCAGCGCATCGCAGGCTTCTGCGCATGCCTGTACCTGCCGGCTCCAGCTCACGACGGTGAGCGCGTTGCCCTCGCGCACGCGCCGCGCCTTGCCGAGCGGCACGGCCATGCCGTCGTCCACTTCGCCGCGAACGCCCCAGAGCGTCTTGTGCTCGATATAGACCACCGGGTCGCCGCATTGCAGCGCCGCGCGCAAGAGGCTGTAGTTGTCCTGCGGCGTCGAAGGGCTCACCACCACCACGCCGGGCAGGTGCGCGAACCAGGCTTCGAGCGACTGCGAATGCTGCGCGGCCGAGGCGTCCCAGATGCCGCCCGGCATGCGCGCCACCAGCGGCACGCGGCCCTGCCCGCCGAACATGAAGCGGTTCTTGGCGGCCTGGTTCACCAGCTCGTCCATGCCGCAGAGCGCGAAGTCGACCACCCGCATTTCCACCACGGGTTTGAGGCCGGCGAGCGCCATGCCCACGCCCGCACCCATGATCGCGGCCTCGCTGATCGGCGTGTCGATCACGCGGTCGGCACCGAAGGCCTGCTGCAAACCCTTGTACTGGCCGAAGATGCCGCCACGGCCCACGTCCTCGCCAAGCACGACCACGCGCCGATCGGCTTCCATCTCACGCCGGATGGCGAGCACGGCGGCTTCGGAATAGCTGAGTTCCTGGGTCGTCATCAGTGCCATTGCCCCGCTCCGGTGGTCTGCACGTCGGTGAAGGCGTCGCCCGGCTCGGGCCAAGGCGCCGCATCGGCGGCCGCGAGGGCGGCATCGACTTCGTCGCGCGCCGCGTTCTCGATGCCGTCGAGCGTGGCCGCGGTCAGGCCTTGCGCAAGCAGCGCGCCGCGCGCCCGCGCGATCGGATCGGTCTCGAGCGCGGCGGCGAGTTCGGCCGGGTCGCGGTAGGCCGCAAGGTCGACCGACACATGTCCCTTCACGCGGTAGGTCAGCGCGTGCAGCAGGCGCGGTCCGCCGCCGCCGCGCACCTCGGCAACCAGCCCGGCGGCGGTCTCGTGCACCGCGAACACGTCGTTGCCATCGACCTGTGTCGCCGCGATGTCCATCGAGGCGGCGCGAACCGACGCGCCTTCGCCGGCCGTCATCGGGCCGCTCGCCGTGGTGGCGCTCCAGCGGTTGTCCTCGCAGACGAAGAGCACCGGCAGGTCGTACACGCGCGCCCAGTTCAGCGCCTCGAGAAAGGGCCCGCGGTTGATTGCGCCGTCGCCGAAGAAGCAGACCGTGATGTCGTCTTTTTTCCGGAGGATCTTCTGCGCATGCGCCGCACCCACGGCAATCGGGAGGCCGGCCGCCACCACGCCGTTGGCGCCCAGCATGCCGACCGAAAAGTCGGCAATGTGCATCGAGCCGCCCTTGCCGCCGTTGAAGCCCGTGGCCTTGCCGAACAGCTCGCACATCATGCGTGCCAGGTCCGCGCCCTTGGCCAGCGTGTGGCCGTGGCCGCGGTGCGTCGAGGTGAGGTAGTCGCTGGCTCGCAGATGGGCGCACACGCCGGCCGGTACGGCCTCCTGCCCGGTGGAAAGGTGCAGCGGCCCGCGCACCTTGGCGGAACCCGCGGCCTGCTGGCCATACGCGCTCACGCCGCCTTGGCTCGCCGCTTCCGCGGCATTCTCGAAGGCGCGGATGCGCACCATGGTGCGGTACAGCGCCTGGCCGGCGCCGCTCGGTGAAATGCTCGAACCCATCTTGTCTCCAGCGCCTTTGAAACCGGCGGCTCTGGCAAAAATCGTATCAAACGAGAGGGAAATTCGGCACCGGGCTTACCCCGCCGACCGTGCAGGCGCAATGCCTTGACGCATCTTGTCGCCTTTTCAGGGCATGCGGCGGCGATCCCAAGTGGTTCGGTTCTTGCGGCAATTGCACAATTACACACAGATATGCCAAAAATGTCACAGGTTATAAGAAGAAAGGGTGAAGTGTCCATTGACGCTCGTCGCCGAGCCCCATCCGCATCCCGCATCGCTCATGAGCAGGACAACTGCGAGGGGCACCTGGCTCCGATGAGCCGGCACGCCGCGGCGTCGTCGGGGAAAGCTGGCGGCCCGTGCCGGGCCGTGCGACTTTTCCGCGTATTGACCAAGAAGGTTCCGATGTTTGATAAAGCCAATCTTGCTGCTGCGTTGCTGCTGTTGAGCACGGTCGTGCTCCCGGGTTGCGGTGGCGGAAATGAGGGTAGTGCCCAGGCGGTAGGCTCCCTGGAGATCCCCGTTGTCACGGAAGGCGCTCAGGTGGCCCCCGCTGTCGAGGGAGGTACGCCGGAGAGTCCCTCCGTCCCGGGAGGCACCCCCGAAATCTCCGGCGCCCCGGAAGGCAGCCCCGAGGTCCCCGCCGCCCCCGGAGACACCCCGGTGGCCCGTGTCATCAAGCATCCAGGCGTTGGGGTCACCCTTTCGGATCTTCAGACGCTCAAGGCGAACGTGGATCAGGGCAAGGAGCCGTGGAAGTCCGGTTACGACCAACTGGCGAACAGTCCCACCTCCAGGCTCAGCTACGCAGGGCGTGGTGGCCCATTCGCGAAGGTGAGCCGCGCCCCCGACGAGAATCTCAATGCTTGGCGCTCCGATATGGTCGCGATCTCGGACCTCTCGCGGATGTGGTATTTCACCCAGAACGAGCAATACGCGGTGAATGCGCGCAAGTTGCTGCTTGGGTGGGCCACCACCCACGTTGAGTTCTCGGGTCGCGAATCGATGCTGGATCTGGGTGACTACGCCATGCAGTTCGTTGGCGGTGCGGAAATCCTGCGCAGCACCTATCCGGGCTGGACGGAGGCCGACACCGCGACGGTCAAGACGTACTTCAAGAACGTCCTGATGCCTGCAGCGAATCCCTATGGCGAAAGTTCGTACGGGGCCGCCAACAAGGGTGCACTCGCCCTCGTCGCTCTTGGGCTGATGGCGATCTACAACGACGACATCGAGACATTGGACAAGGTTGTCTACCAGACCCGCACGCTTGCCCATATCGGTCTGCGAAATTCCAATGACATCGGCATGCTCGGCGATTACCTCCGCGACCAGGGGCACGCCTATGGACAGCTCAAGTCACTGACCATGCTGGCCGAGGCGCTCTGGACCCAGGGCATCGACATTTATTCCGACCTCGACGACCGCCTGCTGGCGGCGGGTGAGTATTTCGCGAGGGTGAACGAGCTCGTCCCGACGACGGCCCTTCCTTTCGGCACCACCGATCGCTACTACACCTCCGACGTCACCAATCGCGGCTGGGACGGCGCCAATGGCGGGAGCGTGGCGCTCACTCAGCTTTACAACGCCTACGTCCTTCGCAAGGGCCTCCAGGCACCCTTCATCGCGCAGAGACGCCTCTGGATGCCCGTGGGCGGCTCCAGCTTCATGTTCCTCAAGGAGTCCGACACCTCGAAGGCGACGCCGCCGCCGGCGCCGCCCATTCCTTCGACCACCTCGATCAGCTCGGGGTTCAGCAGTACTGACATCGGAGGCGCGGCCCCAGCCGGCAGCGCCACATACGCCAACGGCAAATGGACGGTTCAGGGAGCAGGTAACGACATCTTCTGGGGTGCACAAGATGCGTGCCACTTCACCTACAAGGCCCTCACCGGCAACAGCGCCATCATCGCGAAAGTCGAGTCGGTCGAGAACACCCATCCGGCCGCAGTGGCGGGCGTGATGATGCGGACAAGCCTGGAACAAGACGCTCCCCGCGCCTGGATGGCCGTTGCGAGCAACGGCCAGGCCAAACAGAACATGCGGAAACTCGCGGTGTATGGTGGCTCGAACTATGGGACCAAGGCCTTCAACATCGCCAGCGCCACGGCCTCCTACTGGGTGAAGCTCGAGCGCATCGGGAACATCATCACCGGCTACGTTTCTCCCGACGGCACCAATTGGGCTGCCACCGATGTCGGCCGCATTGACGCGCCCGTTCCCGACACGATCTATGTTGGCCTGGTGGTTTCCTCGGTCGTCAACAGCACCCTGAACACCTCGACCTTCAGTAACGTGCAGATCACCGGCGGCGACGGCGGTGCACCGGGCGTCATCCCCGAGCCGCCCGCCATGCTGCTCGCCTCGCCGGGCGATGGCGCCGTGCCGCTGCGCTGGCAGGCGTCGTTCGGGGCCACCGGCTACACCGTTCACCGCTCCCAGTTCAGCGGGGGGCCCTCCGAGACGATCGCGTCGGGCGTCACAGGCAGCAGCTACACGGACAAGTCAGTGACCAATGGCACGACCTACTACTACACCGTCACGGCGACCAACTCCGCCGGAGCGAGCGGCCGTTCTCCTGAGGACAGCGCCACGCCGTTTCGTCCGATGGTGAACGTCGCCACTGGTGGCGTCGCAACCGACAGCGGAAACACGAGCGGCGCCAAGAGGGCCTTCGACCAGAACACGGGGTCGGGATGGTTCTATCAGGGCACGACCGGCTGGCTGCGGTATGACCTCGGTCGCACGGAGCGCGTCCAGCGCTATACCATCCACAGCGCCAGCGGCCTGGTCCCCCGCGATCCGAAGGACTGGCAATTCCAGGGCTCCGACGACGGCTCGACCTGGACAACGCTCGACACGCAAAGCGACCAGGCCTTTGCCCGACGCTTGGAGCTGAAGGCCTACGTGATCGCGAATCCCGGCTTCTATCGTTACTACCGGCTCAACATCGCCGCCAACAATGGCGACGGAGCTTTTACGGATCTTTCCGAATTGGGGCTGCTCGTTTCCAAGCCGTAGCGAAGGTCGGTTACGTATAGAAACAAATGGCATAATGACGCTGCCGCAGGCATCGCATTGGCGGTGACATCGGCGGCGACTGATGCCTCGCGAAGCACCGTCGTGTTCGACACATAGACCCGCGGTCCATGCTGACGCGAGAACCAGAACAAACAAGGCATGGCCACCATCACTGACGGGAAGCTTGTCGGGCAGACCCAGCGGCGGCATCGTGCTCCGAGTGGATTCGGATTTGCCGGCTACGTGCGTGCCGTGGGCTTGAGCCTGCTTGCGGCCAGCGCGTTCACTGCGGCCCGTGCGCAAAATGCGATCAAGGCGGTCACAGGTTTCATGCAGCAGGGTGTCGAGGTCATCCAGATCGATATGGCACAACCGCTCGCCGTCTTGCCCAGCGGGTTTTCAGTTCAGAACCCGGCGCGTATCGCACTGGACTTTCCCGGTGCCGCAAACGAGGTGGGACGCGCGGCCATTGAAGTGAGCCAACCCAACCTGCGTTCGATCAATGTGGTGCAGGCAGGTGAGCGCAGCCGGGTTGTATTGAATCTCAGGCAAGCGACTTCATACAAGGCGGAACTGCAAGGCAACTCACTGCGGCTCACGCTTCAGGCCATTGCGGATGCGCGGTCGACGGAGGCTTCTCCTTCAGCCGGCGCCGCCGTATCGCGCGGCCGCGCCGAACCCATCACACTCAATTTTTCCAACGCCAACATCGAGGCCGTGGCCCGCACCATGGCCGTGGTCACCGGCCGCGACGTGGTGGTGGACCCGCGCGTCAAGGGCACCATGAACCTCGTGACCGACCGCGCCATTGCGCCGGCCGCCGCGTTCAACCAGTTCGCCTCGGCGCTGCGGCTGCAGGGCTTTGCCGTGGTCGAGGCCGAGGGCCTGTACAAGGTGGTGCCCGAGGCCGATGCCAAGCTGCAGACCCAGACCGTCAACACCGCCACGCCCAGCGCGGGCTCGGTGGCCGGCAACCAGATCGTCACCCAGATCTTCAGGCTCAACTACGAATCGCCCAACAGCCTGCTGCCGGTGCTGCGCCCGCTCATTCCGCCCAACAACACCATCAACGTGAACCCGGGCAACAACTCGCTCGTGATCACCGACTACGCGGACAACATGCGCCGGCTGGCGCGCATCATCGCGGCGCTGGACGTGCCCAATGCGTCGGACATCGAGGTGATCCCGCTCAAGCACTCGGTCGCCACCGACATGCTGCCGCTGATCACCCGGCTGGTGGACGGCAGCGGCTCGGGCACGGCGCCGGGCACCCCCGCGCCCGGTGCGGCCGACGCCTCGTTCCGCACCACCCTGCTGGCCGATCCGCGCAGCAACGCGCTCATCCTGCGCGCGGCCAACCCGGCGCGCGCCTCCCTGGTGCGCACGCTGGTCGAGAAGCTCGACCGCGCGCCGGCCGAAAGCAGCAACGGCGCGGCGGGCAACATCTACGTGGTCTACCTGAAGAACGCCGACGCGGTGCGCCTGGCGGCCACGCTGCGCGCGGCCATGGCCGCAAACCAGCTGCCCGGCACCCCGGGCATGCCGGGGGCCGCGGGCGGCGCGGGCGGCGGCGGCCAGGCGCAGCAGCCACAGTCCGGCCTGCAGCAGTCCATGCAGCAGGCCAGCTTCGGCGGGCAAAGCGGCTCGGCGGCCGCCAACGCGCCGCTGAACAACGCCAACCAGCCCTCGACCGGCGGCCAGATCCAGGCCGACCCCTCGACCAATTCGCTGATCATCACGGCGCCCGAGCCGCAGTACCGCCAGATGCGCGCGGTGATCGACCGGCTCGACGGCCGGCGCGCGCAGGTCATGATCGAGGCGCTCATCGTCGAGGTCAGCGCCAAGAAGGCGGCCAACTTCGGGGTCCAGTGGCAGAGCGCGCTGGGCAACAACGCGGTCATCGGCACCAACTCGAGCCTGGCCAGCGCCAACATCCTGGCGCTGACGCAGGCCCTGGCCACGCGCGACGTGGCCAACGTGCGGCCCTCGACGGGCCTGAACCTCGGCATCGCCGGCAAGATCGGCGGGCAGTACATCCTGGGCGCCATCGCCAACTTCTTCAACAGCGACGGCGATGCCAACGTGCTCTCCACGCCCAACCTGCTGACGCTGGACAACGAAGAAGCCAAGATCGTCATCGGGCAGAACGTGCCCTTCGTCACCGGCCAGTACGCCAGCACCTCGGGCTCGGTGGGCATCAACCCGTTCACCACGGTGGAGCGCAAGGACGTGGGCCTGACCTTGCGCGTGCGCCCGACCATCAACGAGAACGGCACGGTGAAGATGACCATCTTCCAGGAGACCTCGACGGTCGACCAGAACACGGTCAACAACCCCAACGGGCCGACCACCAACAAGCGCTCGATCGAATCCAGCGTGCTGGTGGAAGACGGCGGCCTGGTGATGCTCGGCGGCCTGCTGTCGGACGACTACAACAACACCATCGAGAAGGTGCCCGTGGCCGGCGACATCCCGGTGCTGGGCAACCTGTTCAAGAACGAAGTGCGCTCGCGCACCAAGAGCAACCTGATGATGTTCCTGCGGCCGGCGGTCATGCGCGACGGCGCCTCGACCGAGGCCTTTGCCTACGACCGCTACGACGAGATCCGCGGCATGCAGCAGCGCGCGCAGCCGAACACCGACAACATCATGCTGCGCGGGGTCGACTCGGCGCCTGTGCTGCCCGAGGCACCGCTGCCGCGTTCGGCCGACAATCGCAGGCTCACGCCTTCGCCTTCGCCCTTGCGCGGCGCCATGCGTCCCACCTCTGACCCCGCCAGCGGACAGGAGCTGCCGTAGCGAGCGAGTTGGAGGTGTGGCGTCAGCCACACGCCGTTGGCTTCGTCAGGTCTGTGTTACCAAGCCCTCGCTTTGCGATATCGGTAACTTCAAGCACTCTGTTCAGGCCAGTCCTCGCCTATCCTCGGACCGCATCCAGAGAAAGCACCGTGCCTCCGAACAAAGCCTCCGCCCCCTTGCCTCGCCCGGCGACCATGGCCGACGTTGCCGCGCGCGTCGGGGTTTCGAAGATGACGGTGTCGCGTGCGCTCAACCGCCGCACGGGCAGCGACCGCGCGACTTCGGAGGCGCTGCGCCAGCGCATCCTGCAGGCATGCGAAGAAATGGGCTACGTCATCGATCAGACCGCGCGCACTTTCTCCAGCAAGCGTTCGGGCTTTGTCGCGGTGCTGATCCCGTCGCTGAACAACTCCAACTTTTCCGAGACCGCGCAAGGCATTGCCGCCGCCCTGGAAGCGCGCGGGCTGCAACTGCTGCTGGGCTACACCGACTACCGCGTGGAAACCGAGGAGCGCCTGGTCCGAGCGATGCTTGCGCGCCGGCCCGAAGGCGTCATCCTCACCGGCGGCGCCCACACGCCAGCGGCGCGTGCCATGCTGCAGGCGGCCGGCATCCCGGTGGTCGAGACCTGGGATCTGCCGGCCACGCCCATCGAGCACACCGTCGGCTTCTCGAACGCGCAAGCCGCCGCCGCGATGGTGCGGCACCTGCACGGCCAAGGCTACCGGCGCATCGCCTTCATCGGCGGCACCTCGAACCGAGACACGCGCGGCGCCGACCGGCAGCGCGGCTATGCAGAGGCGATCCGCGAACTGGGCCTGCCCGATGGACGCGTCATCAGCTTCGGCCAGCCGCCCATCTCGATGGCGCAGGGCGGCGAGGCGGTGGTGCAGCTGATCCGGCAATGGCCCGACGTGGATGCGGTGATGTGCGTGTCCGACCTCTCGGCCTTTGGCGCGCTGATGGAGTGCCGGCGCCGCGGCTGGGACGTGCCAGGCCGCATCGCGATCGCGGGCTTCGGCGATTTTGAAGTGGCGCGTGCCTCGCACCCGCGCATCACCACCGTGGCAGTGGACTGCGTGGGCATTGGGCGCGCCGCGGGCGAACTGCTGCTGCGGGTGATCGACGGCGCCCGCGAAGGCCATCGGCCGCCCCCGGAAACGGTGCTGATCCCGTTCCGCGTCGAGCAGCGCGAAAGCTCCTGAGGCCGATCAGGCTGCAGCGGTTTCCGCGCCGGCGTCGGCAAAGTCGATCAACACCTTCATTGCACGCTGCCGGTCGCTCGCCAGCTCGAAGGCCTCGCGCGCCTGCAGCATCGGAAAGGTGTGCGACACCACGGGCGACAGGTCGACACGCCCTTCGTTGATGAGCCGCACCGCCAGCGCAAACTCCGCATGGAAGCGGAACGAGCCGCAGATGCTGAGCTCCTTCGCCACCACCATGTTCTGCGGAATGCTCACGTCGCCGCCCAGGCCCAGCTGCACCACCACGCCGCGCGGGCGCATCACCTCGAGCCCGTCGCGCAGCGCGCGCTCGTTGCCCGAGCATTCGAGCATCACGTCGAAGGTGCCCTTGTCGGCCGAATAGCGCGACACCCAAGCCTTGTCTTCCGCGACGTTGATGGTGTGGTCGGCGCCCATGGCGCGCGCAATGGCCAGCGGTTCGCCGACCACGTCGGTGGCGGTGATCTCGGCCGCGCCGTGCGCACGCGCGGCCGCAATGGCCAGCACGCCGATCGGCCCGCAGCCCGACACCAGCACGCGCTTGCCCAGGAGCGGGCCTGCGCGCGACACGCCATGCAGCCCGACCGAGAACGGCTCGGCCAGCGCCGCCAGGCGCAGCGGCACATGCGCCGCCACCTTCACGCACTGCGTGGCCTCGCACAGCAGCATGTTGCGGAACGCGCCCTGCACGTGCGGCATGCGCATGGCGCTGCCGTAGAAGCGCATGTCCAGGCACTGGTTGGGCAGGCCCTCGAGGCAGAACTTGCAGGCGCCGCACGGACGGCTCGGGTTGATGGCGACCTTGTCGCCGATGCGCACGCTGTCGACGCCGGGCGCCGTGGCGACCACGGTGCCGGCCACTTCATGGCCCAGCACCATCGGCTCCTTGATGCGCACAGTGCCGAAGCCCCCGTTGTGAAAGTAATGCAGGTCGGAGCCGCAGATGCCGCCCATGCCTACCTTCACCAGCACCTGGCCCGGGCCGATGTCACCGGCGTCCTGTTCTTCCAGGCGCAGGTCATCGGGGGCGTGGATCACGAGGCACATACAACGCATACGCATGGGGTTCTCCTTCAGGCCGTCAGGCGACCGGGGTAACGAGGGGCTGGCCACCGAAGTGGGCCTGCAGGTTGCGGCGGACCAGTTCGCCCATGGCTCGGCGCGTCTGCTCGGTGCCGCTGCCATGGTGCGGATGCAGCACCACATTGTCGAGCGCCGCAAAGCGCGGGTCGATGCGCGGCTCGTTCAGGAACACGTCCAGCGCCGCGCCCGCTATGGTGCGCTGCTCGAGCGCCTCCAGCAGCGCGTTCTCGTCCACCGTGGTGCCGCGCGACACGTTCACCAGCCAGCCCTTGGGGCCGAGCGCCTGCAGCACGCCGGCATCGACGATGGCGCGCGTCGCCTCGCCTCCCGGCAGGATCACGATGAGCACGTCGCACCATTCGGCCATGGCGGGGAGGCTGTTGAAATGGCGCAGCGGGCTGTCTTCGCGCGCGGTGCGGCTGAAGTAACCCAACTCCATGTCGAAGCCAGAAAGCCTTCGCGCGATCGTGCTGCCGATGCGTCCGAAGCCTGCGATGCCCACGCGCTGGCCGAACACGCGCGTGGCCAGCGGCATCGGGCCCTTCGCCCATTCGCCGCTGCGCACGAAGCGGTCGCCGGCCGGAATGGAGCGCTGCAGCGCGAGCGTGAGGCCCACGGCAAGGTCGGCTACGTCGCCGTTGAGCACGTCGGGTGTGTTGGTGACACGGATGCCGCGCGCGCGGCAGGCCGCAAGGTCGATGCCGTCGGTGCCCACGCCGTAGCAGGCGACCAGCTCCAGGTTGGGCAGCGACGCGATCAGCTCGGTGCTGGCGCCAAGTTCGCCCCGGGTGGCCACCGCACGAATCGATGGGGCGTGCTCGGCGATGAAGGCCTGCCGGTCGGACGCCTCCCACCAGCGAAGCAGAGTGTAGTTCGCCTGCATCGGTCCCATGTCCCATTCCGGGTAGGGGCCGGGCATCAGCACGTGCGGGGGTGTGTTGGCAGCGGTCAAGCGGATTCTCCCAAGGGACGGCGCGGTGAGCGCAAAAAACGATACCGGTAACTTTAACCGCTCGGCGGAAGCGGTTGCGAGAAGCCCCACAAAGGTTTCTACCGTTGACGGCTCAATTGGATACCGGTAACGTATTTGCATCCGTGCCCCGTGCATTCATCCCTCCTGGAGCATCGCTTGAAACTGTTCGACCTCTCCGGGCGCACCGCCCTCATCACCGGCTCCAGCAAGGGCATCGGCTTTGCGCTGGCCGCGGCGCTGGGCTCGGCCGGCGCACGCATCGTGCTCAATGCGCGCGATGCTGGCGCACTCGAGGCCGCGCGCGACGCCCTGCGCGCCCGCGGCGTGGCGGCAGAGGCCGTGGCCTTCGACGTGACCGATGCCGCCGCAGTGGAAGCGGGTGTCGCCCGCATCGAAGCCGAAGTCGGCGCCATCGACATCCTGGTCAACAACGCCGGCATGCAGCACCGCGGCGCGTTCGCGGAGTTTCCGATCGACGCCTGGCACAAGATCACCACCACCAACATCGACAGCGTGTTCTTCGTCGGCCGATTCGTGGCGCAGCGCATGATCGAACGCAAGCGCGGCAAGATCATCAACGTGTGTTCGGTGCAAAGCGAACTGGGCCGTCCGGGCATCGCTCCGTACGCCGCGACCAAGGGCGCCGTGAAGATGCTCACCAAGGGCATGGCCATCGACCTCGGCAAGCATGGCATCCAGGTGAACGGCCTGGGACCGGGCTACTTCAAGACCGAACTCACGCAGACCCTGGTGGCCGATGAGGCATTCACCGCGTGGCTCTCCGGCCGCACGCCCGCGGGCCGCTGGGGCGACGTCGAGGAACTCGGCGGTGCGGCCATCTTTCTCGCATCGGATGCATCCAGCTTCGTCAACGGCCACATCCTGTACGTGGACGGCGGCATCACCGCCAGTCTCTGACCGATGGCCGAGCAGCCGCCCCGCAAGCGCGTGGCCGTGATCGGCGCCGGCATCATGGGCTCGGCCATTGCGCGCCGCCTGCTCGCGTGCGGCCATGCGGTATGCGTGTTCGACCTGGACGCCGCCAAGGTCGCGGCGCTGGCGCCGCACGGCGCGCAAGCGGCCGGCAATGCGGCCATGGCTGCGGCGGCGAGCGACTTCGTCATCACGAGCCTCAACTCCGCCGCCGTGGTGGAACATGTGCTCTTCGGCGAGGGCGGCGTGACCGCGGCCGCGCAAGCGGACCCGCGCAGGCTGCTGATCGACATGTCGTCCATCGACCCCGCCTCCACGCGCCGGCTCGCCCGGCTGCTGCGCGAGCGCACGGGCATGGGCTTCGTCGATGCGCCGCTCTCGGGCGGTGCGCCCAAGGCCATCATCGGCCAGCTGACGGTCATGGCCGGCGGCAGCGAAGACGACGTGGCACGCGCGCGGGCCGTGATGGACAGCCTTTGCGCCAACTACACCCGCATGGGCGAGAGCGGCGCGGGCCAGACCACCAAGCTGGTCAACCAGCTGCTCTGCGCCATCGGCTTCCAGGCCGTGGCCGAGGCGGTGCGGCTGGCTGAAGCCGGCGGCGTCGATGCGTCGAAGCTGCACACCGCGCTGGCCGGCGGCCGGGCCGACAGCCAGATCCTGCGCGAGTTCGGCCCCAAGATGGCGGCGCGCGACTTCACGCCCACCGGCCGCATCGACAACATGCTCAAGGACCTGGAGGCGGTGCAGTCTTTTGCGCAGGCCGAACGCCTGCCGCTGCCGCTCGCGGGCGCAGTCTCCGAACTGCACCGCGCCTTCGTGGCGGCCGGACTCGGGGCCGAGGACACCGCCGCCATGATGCGGCAGTTCAACGGCTACGCGCCCGGCTGAGGCGCACGCATTTCAACCAGGAAAGAAGAAGACATCCATGTTCATCCGTTGCGCATTTTTCAGGGGCAAGGTCAAGGCCGGCATGGAAGCGGCTTTCGACCGGCATGTGCGCGAGAAGCTGGTGCCGCTCTGGACCCGCTTTCCCGGCGTGCTCGAAGTGCGCGTGCTGCGCCAGATAGAAAGCGACGTGAGCGACCCCGAGCTCGCGATGGTGCTGTCGACGCGCTACGCGAGCCGCGAAGACATCGCGCTCGCGCTCGATTCACCCGTGCGCTATGAAAGCCGCGAGGTCTCGAAGCATCTGTTCGAGATGTTCGACGGCACGGTCTTTCACACGGTGTTCAGCGCCGAGGAATTTCCGCTCGCCAACAACTGATTCTGCAAGGCGCGGGTCAGCGGCGCGGGCCGCCATCGGCCTTCGCCTTTGGTGCGCGGGCCTTTTTCTCCGGCGCTTCAGCCGCCTCCCGCAAACACTGCACCAACTGCGCAACCACGGGCGGGCTCGCCCTCGGCTTGCGTTGAAGAAGCCCCACCTCGCGGTAGAACGTGAGCTCCCCGAGCGCAAGCACGCGAACGCCCGTCGGGAGCGGAAGATGCGCCTCGACCAGCGGCACCAGCGCAACGCCCAGTCCCTTGGCGGCCATGTGGATGAGCCCGGGTATTTCGTCCAGCTCGATGGCGTCTCTCACCGCAATCCCTTCGCGCCGGAGGAATCTCTCCACCATGCGTCCCCCGAACGAAGCCCGGTCGTAGCGCAGGAAGGGTTGTTCCTGGAGGAGCAGGCGCCAGTCCTTTCCGGGGACCTGGGCCGGTGCGACGAGAACGTAAGGCTCTTGCACCAGCGATTGCCACGCCAGCTCCGGAAGGATCCCGAACGGCGGCCGGATCATCACCGCCGCGTCGATCTTGCCGGCGTCGAGTTCGTCCATCAGCCGCATCGACACGCCCGGGGACACGTGGACACGCAGCAGGGGCATCGTTGTGCGCAGCTGTGCGAGCGCCCGGGCCACCAGCGTCGATTGAGCCGAGGCGATGGCCCCGATTCGCAGCAGTCCGCCATCCGCGGCGCCATCCGGCAGTTCGCCGAGCTTTGCATAGAGTGCGCAGATCTCCTCGGCACGGGCGAGCGTCGTCTCGCCGGCTGCGTTCAAGATGGCCGACCGTCCCGTCCTGTCGAAGAGCTCGAATCCCAGCGCCTCTTCGAGCCGCTTGATCTGGCTGCTGACCGCCGACTGGGTCAGGCCGATCCGTTCTCCCGCGGCCGCGAAGGTGCCATGGCGGCAGACGGAGATGAAGGTCCGGAGCTCATTGATCATGAACCGAGCATCTCAAGAATCGATGCGTCGTTCAATGACCGATCGCACCTGAGCTTGCATGCCTACCGTGACTCATACGCTTCCATCGGCTTGTCGGTGGGATCGGCCCAGGCCGCTTTGGTCAATGCGCCCGCCGGTAGCCCCACCCTCGAGCGGTGGGGCGGAATGGGTTGCATGAACCACTTGTCGTAAAGCCGCGCGGCTTCTCCGCTTCGAGCCATCGACACCACGGTCTGGTCGACCAGCTTCTTGAAAGCGGCGTCGCCCTTCGGAATCATGATCGCGAGCGGCTCGATGCTCAGCACCTGGTCCAGCAGCTTGTATTGCGCGGGTTCCCTGCTCTTGGAAATGAGCGTGGCAAGGATCTGTCCATCGGCCGCGAAGCCTTCGACGCGGCCCGACTCGAGCAGCAGGAAGCCTTCGCTGTTGTCCTTGGCCAGCACCTCCGCGATTTCGCCCGCGCCACCCTGCTTGAGTTTTCTCAAGAGCTGGACGGAGGTGGTGCCGGTCGTCGCGGCCACGGACTTGCCGGCAAGCTGGGCCGGCGATGCGATGCCTGAGGCCGCCTTGACTGCGATGCGTACACCCTCCACGTAAAGCGTGGGCGCGAACGCCACGTCCTTCTGCCGCGCCGCGTTGTTGGTGGTGGTGCCGCACTCGATGTCGACCGTTCCGTTCTGTACGAGCGGAATGCGGTTCTGCGGCGTGACCAGCTGGTACTTCACCTCGATCCTGTCCAACTGCAGTGCCTTCGCGATGTCGGCGACGATACGCTGGCAGACCTCGACATGAAAGCCCGTGTAGCTGCTCGGCCCAAGGGTGAAGGACATGGCGCCAGAGGCGTCGCGCACGCCCATGGTGATCGCACCGGAGTCCTTGATCTTCTTCAGGATGTCCGTTTGCGCGGCCGCGGTTCCGGCCGATAGCAGGAGAGCCGCGGCCGTGGCGGCGGTGATGAACAAGCGGGTTTTCACGCGGCGCCTTCAGACGGCGAACAGCGAATCGAGATTCGCAAAGGACTTCATCTCGATGGCATTGCCCGAGGGGTCGAGAAAGAACATCGTGGCCTGCTCGCCTGGCTCGCCCCTGAAGCGGATGTAGGGTTCGATGACGAACTTCGTTTGCCGCGCGACGAGCCTGTCGGCCATGGCCTGCCATTGGTTCATCGGAAGGATCGCGCCGAAGTGCCTTACCGGCACGTCGTGGCCGTCCACCGCGCTGCTGGCCCGGTGGCCGCATTCGCCGGGCGCGAGATGCGCCACGATCTGATGGCCGTAAAAATCGAAATCGACCCACACGGGGGCGCTGCGGCCTTCCGGACAACCCAGCAACTCGCCGTAGAAGGCGCGCGCTTCAGCGATGTCGCGGACGGGGAAGGCCATGTGGAAAGGAATTTTTTGGTCGAGCGCGGTCATGGGGATTCGCATCTATGAGTTGAGGAGCACCGAACTCTAAGCAGGGGTTTGCATAACCGAAAACGATATATTTTTGCGCTGAGCATCAGAAATATCGATGCATCACACAACCCGGCGTGCTCCTCCGTTCCCCGGGAATTCCCGGATGCCCTTCGCTTCGCCCCGATGGGATAGTTAGTTCGCCCTTCAAACTAACTAATTTCTTACACGGCGTACGCGCCGGGCAAACCTTCCAAGGAGAGACATCGATGCAACTCAAGCACACCCTCGCCGCCATGGCCTTCGGCCTCACCGCTGTGGGCGCAGTGGCGCAGACCGTGGTCGGCGTGAGCTGGTCCAACTTCCAGGAAGAGCGGTGGAAGACCGACGAGGCCGCGATCAAGGCGCAACTCGAGAAGCTCGGCGCCAAGTACATCAGCGCCGACGCGGGCGGCTCGCCGGAGAAGCAGCTGGGCGACATCGAGGGGCTGATGTCCAAGGGCGCCAAGGCGCTGATCGTGCTGGCGATGGACAAGGACGCGATCCTGCCCGCGATCACCAAGGCCACGCGCCAGAAGGTGCCCGTGGTCGCGTACGACCGGCTGATCGAGGCGCCGGGCGTTTTCTACATCACCTTCGACAACGTCGAGGTGGGCCGCATGGAGGCGCGCGAGGTCTTCAAGGTCAAGCCCAAGGGCAACTACGTGATCATCAAGGGATCGCCCAGCGACCCGAACGCGGACTTTTTGCGCGCAGGCCAGCAGGAGGTGCTGGACGCCGCCGTGAAGAAGGGCGACATCAAGATCGTCGGCGACGAATACACCGAAGGCTGGAAGCCCGAGGTCGCGCAGAAGAACATGGAGCAGATCCTCACCAAGGTCGGCAACAAGGTCGATGCGGTGGTTGCCGCCAACGACGGCACGGCCGGCGGCGCGGTGGCTGCGCTCACGGCAAAAGGCCTGCGCGGCGTTCCGGTGTCGGGCCAGGACGCGGACTTTGCGGCGCTCAACCGCATCGCGCTGGGCACGCAGACGGCCACGGTCTTCAAGGACTCGCGCGAGCTTGGCCGCGAAGCCGCCAGCGCCGCCATCGCGCTCACGCAGGGCAAGCCGGTCGAGAAGGCCGCGCCGTGGAATTCGGGGCCGAAGAAGATCTCGCTGTCGTCGCGCCTGCTCACGCCGGTGCCGATCACGCGCGATAACCTCGACGTGGTCGTGAAGGCCGGTTGGATCAAGAAGGACGAGCTCTGCAAGGGCGTCCCCGCCGCAAGCGCGCCGGCAGCCTGCAAGTAAGCCGGGCCGCGCCCCCGGCGCCGCAGACCCGCATCGCATCCCCTCAACCGCCCGGCCCAAAGCCGGGGAGGGCGCCGCCGCGCACCCGTTTCTTCTTAGAGAGGACCTGAACCATGAGCAATCCAACGCCTGGCTGGTGGCGCCGCACGGGCGTCGATCTGCGCCTGCTGCTGATGAGCGTGCTGCTGGTCGCCATGGGCATCGTCTTCAACGTGCTGTCCGGCGGCGTGTTCCTCTCCCCGGAGAATCTCTACAACGTGGCGCAGCAGACGGCGGTGGTGGGCATTGTCGCGACCGTGATGGTGCTGGTCATCGTGGCGCGGCATATCGACCTGTCCGTGGGCTCGGTCATGGGGTTCGTCGGCGTGTTGATCGCGTACCTGCAATACACCTCCGGCTGGTCGTGGCCCACGGCCTGCCTTGCAGGTCTTGCCGTGGCCCTGCTGGTGTCGATCTACCAGGGCTGGCTCACGGCCATGCTGGGCGTGCCGTCGTTCGTGGTCACGCTGGGCGGACTGATGTCGTTCCGCGGCGCCGCGTTCCTCGTGGCCGACGGCAAGACGCAGCCGGTGAACGACGAGTTCTTCCAGCGCCTGGGCGGCGGCTACGACGGCGGCATCGGCACCACGGCGACGTGGATACTGGCGGCCTTCGTGGCGGTGGTGCTGTTTGCGCGCATGCTGCAGAAGCGCCGCGCTCGCGCCCATCACGAGATGCCCAACGAGCCGCTGTGGCTGGAGCTGCTGCTCACGGCCGTGCCCGTGGCGGTGGTGTTCGTCTTCGCGGCGGTAATGAACAACTACCAGATTGCCTCCAAGGATGCGCCGCAGGGCCTGCCGATACCGGTGCTGATCTGGGCGGTGGTGGCGATCGTGCTCTCGTTCATCGTGCACCGCACGCGCTTCGGCCGCTATGTGTTCGCGATGGGCGGCAACCCCGATGCGGCGGCGCTGGTCGGCATTCCGGTGAAGCGCGTCACGCTGATGCTGTTCGCGCTGCTCGCTGTGCTGGTCACAGTGGCGGCCATCGTGTCGATCGCGCGGCTCAACGCGGGCACCAACTCGCTCGGCACCGGCATGGAGCTGTACGTGATCGCGGCCGCCGTCATCGGCGGCACGGCGCTCGCGGGCGGCAGCGGCTCCATCTTCGGCTCGGTGCTGGGCGCGCTCATCATGCAGTCGCTCGACAGCGGCATGCTGCTGCTCGACGTGCCCATCGGCAAGCGCATGGTGATCATCGGGCAGGTGCTGATCGTGGCGGTGGTGTTCGACGTGCTCTATCGCAAGCGCTTTGGAGAGAACTGAGATGAGTGCCATCGACACATCCCGGCCCCTGGTCGAATTGCGCGACATCCGCAAGGCCTTCGGCGGCGTGAAGGCCGTGGACGGCGTGAGCATCAACCTCCATCCCGGCGAGGTGGTTGCGGTGCTCGGCCACAATGGCGCGGGCAAATCCACGCTCATGAAGATGCTCGCGGGCGCCTACCCGATCGATTCGGGCGACACGCTGATCGCAGGCGAGAAGGTCCAGATACGCACGCCGGCCGAAGCGCAGGCGCTGGGCATCGAGACCATCTACCAGACGCTCGCACTCGCAGACAACCTCGACTCCGTGTCCAACCTCTTTCTCGGCCGCGAGAAGATGACGCGCTGGAACACGCTCGACGACCACTTCATGGAAGTGCAGGCGCGCAAGGTGTTCCACCGCCTGAACAAGAATTTCACCAACATCCGCATTCCAGTGCGCAGGCTCTCGGGCGGGCAGCGGCAGGTGGTGGCGATCTCGCGCGCGCTCTACTTCAACGCACGCATCCTCATCATGGACGAGCCCTGCGCCGCGCTCGGCCCTGAAGAAACCGCGATGGTCGGCGGGCTCGTCAAGCAGCTCAAGGCCGATGGGGTCGGCATCTTCCTCATCACGCACGACATGCCCGACGTGTTCTCGCTGAGCGACCGCGTCGCCGTCATGAAGAACGGCAAGCTCGTCGGCACCTACCGTACCGCGGACGTCACCGAAGACGAAGTGCTCGGCATGATCATCGCGGGCAAGCGCCCCGAAGGAAAAGAGCAGGCGCACAGGTGAACGCGGTCGCGGTCGTCGTTTGCAGGCCGAGGGTCGCGCCGTGACCATCGGCGACCAGCAACTGCTCAAGCGGATGAACCGCAGCGTCCTGCTGCGGCTGCTGCGCGCGCGGCCGGGGCTCTCGCGTGCGCGGCTCGCCGCCGAGAGCGGCCTCACCAAATCGACGGTGAGCCTGCTGGTGCGCGAACTGCTCGACGAGGGATGGCTCAGCGAGGGGGGCACTGCCGTCGCCGATGGATTGGGGCGGCCCTCCACGCCGCTGCAGATCAACGTCGGCGTGCGCGCGTTGATGGGCGTCGAGATCGCCGTCGAAACCGTGCGCCTGGCCTGTGTCTCACTGCAAGGCGAGGTGCTCCATGCCGACACGCACGCGCTGCGCGACACCGCGCCGGCCGGCGTGTGCGCGCAGGTGGCGCGCATGGCCGCGGCGGCGCAGAGCAAGCTGGACGAACGGGGGCTTCGCCTGTCGAGCATCGGCGTCTGCGTGCCTGGCGCGGTAGACGATTGCACCGGCGTGGTCCGTTTCGCACCCAACCTCGGCTGGCGCAATGTCAGCCTGCTGCCGGCGCTCGAGGAGGCCTTTGCCGCTGCGGGCCTGCCGGGTGTCACGGTGCAGCTGCAGAACGATGCCGACGCCGCCGCACTCGGCGAGTACGAGTTCTTCGGCGCCGAAGGCGGGGATCCGCTGATCTTCGTCAGCTGCGACGTGGGCGTGGGCGCTGGCGTGGTGCTGAACGACCGGCTCTTCACCGGCGCACAAGGCATGGCGGGCGAGATCGGCCACACCATCCTGCAGATCGACGGCCCGCCGTGCTCCTGCGGGCGCAGGGGCTGCGCCGAAGCCTTCTTCGGTTCGCGCGCGCTGGAGCGCGAGGCGCCCGACACCGCCCGCGCGGCGGCCTTCTTCGGCGTGTTGCTGCAGAACCTGTGGGTCACCTTCGATCCGCGCGCGATCGTGCTCGGCGGCAAGTCCTGCGCAAACCATCCCGGCCTGCTGCAGGCGGCCTTCGACATGGTGCGGCGCCATGCCGATGCGGCCGGCATGCCGGCGCCCGACCTGCGCCTTGCACGCCACGGCGACCTGGCGCCCGCGGTGGGGGCCGCCGCGCTGGCGCTGCACGAGTACCTCCGGCCGCTGCAGCCCGATGCGCGCACACGCCGGGCGCGAGCGGCGCGCGAGGACCGAATACCTTCGGCCTAAGAGATCGCCGGCAGGGCCCCGGCATCACCGGCGCTGCACGGCCACATGCGCAAACCGCCTACGCGCATTGCTTGGGCCTTGGCCTAGGTTCTGGGCGTCCAGTCTCCAAATCCCCCCCGGAACATCCAGGAGCTTCATGCCATGCCCGATGCCGCCGTGCGCGTTCGCGCGCCTTCCTCCACCCTGCTGACCCTCACGGCCATCGTCATCGGTCTGGCCGGCCTGGGCCTTGGCGCCGCGGGCGCGTGGCTCGTGCTGCTTGGTGGTTCCTGGTACTACCTTGCCGCAGGACTCGGACTCATCCTTGCCGCGGTGCTGCTGCCGCGCGGCGGCGGCGCGGGCTTGTGGATCTATGCGGTCGTGGTGGCGTTCACATTGGCCTGGGCGCTGTGGGAAGTGGGCTTCGACTGGTGGCCGATGGCGGCGCGCGGTGATGTGTTCTTCGTGATCGGCGTGTTCCTGCTCACGCCCTGGGTGGCGCGCGCGCTCTCGCGCCGCAATCCGCGCGGCGTGGCGCCCGCAAGGGGTTTTCTCGGCGTGGTGCTGCTGGCCTTCCTGCTTGCCGCGGTGGTCTCGTGGACGCGCGATCCGACACGGGTGGAAGGCACTGCGTCCGCGGCACCTGCGGTTGCCACGGACGCGGGTGCGGCGGCCAGCCCGGCGCCCCCGAAGGACGACTGGACGGCCTACGGCGGCAACGGCATGGGCCAGCGCTATTCGGCGCTCGACCAGATCACGCCGGCCAACGTCGGCCAGCTCGAAGAGGCGTGGCACTTTCGCACCGGCGACGTGCGCGGACAGCACGGCGACCCGGAGGAGACGACCTTCGAAGTCACGCCCCTGAAGATCGGCGACAAGCTTTTTCTTTGCACGCCGCACCAGTCGGTGGTGGCGCTGAACGCGACCACCGGCGCACAGCTGTGGCGCTACACGCCCCAGATCCGGCAGCCGCTCGCGTTGCAGCACCTGACCTGCCGCGGCTTGTCCTACGACCCGGGCAGCGCGGTGCGGCCTGCGGCTGCCTCGGCCTCGGGCCCGTCCGCGCCAGCGCCCGCGCCGGGCGATTGCGATGCCAAGCTCTTCATGCCCACGGCCGACGGTCGCGTCATCGCGCTCGACCCCGGAAGCGGCAAACCCTGCATGCGCTTCGGCGGCGGCAGCGGCCAGATCGATCTCTGGAAGAACATGCCCAACGTGCGGCCGGGGTCCTACTACTCGACCTCGCCCGTGGTCGTGACGCGCTCGCTCATCATCGTGGGCGGCACCGTGCTGGACAACGTCTCGACCAAGGAGACCTCTGGCGTGATCCGTGCGTTCGACATCGACACCGGCGCGCTGGTGTGGAACTGGGACTCGGGCAATCCCGGGGACACCGCACCCATCGCGGCGGACCGCACCTACACGGCCAACTCGCCGAACAGCTGGTCCATCTCCAGCGTGGACGAAGCGCTGGGCATGGTCTACGTGCCCACCGGCAACCAGCCGCCGGACCAGTGGGGCGGAAAGCGCAGCGAGGGTGCCGAGCGCTATTCATCGTCGGTCGTGGCGCTCGACCTGGCCACCGGCCGCGTACGCTGGAGCTTCCAGACCGTGCACCACGACCTCTGGGACTACGACGTGCCGTCGCAGCCCAGCCTGATCGACTTGCGCGTCGGCAACGAGACCGTGCCCGCGCTGGTGCAGCCCACCAAGCAGGGCGAGCTGTTCGTGCTGGACCGCCGCGACGGGAAACCCGTGGTGAAGGTGCACGAGCGGCCCGCGCCGCAGGACGCGGCCGCGGGCGACCATGCCTCGCTCACGCAGCCCGTGTCGGAGCTGTCGTTCGACCCGCCCGCGCTCACGCCGGCTGACATGTGGGGCGGCACCGTGTTCGACCAGCTGGCCTGCCGCATCGCCTTTCACCGACTGCGCTACGACGGCCGCTACACGCCGCCGTCCACCCAGGGCTCGCTGATCTACCCTGGCAACTTCGGCGTCTTCAACTGGGGCAGCATTGCGGTCGACCCGCAGCGGCAGCTGGCGTTCACCACGCCGGCCTCGCTGGCCTTCGTCTCCAAGCTCATTCCGCGCAAGGACGACACCTCCCTCTACGTGCAGGGCAAGGACCGGCCCAACGACAGCCTGCCCGCGCTGAACGAAAACTTCGGCGCGCCTTTCGCGGTGCAGCTCAGCGCGTTCACCTCGGTGTTCGGCCTGCCGTGCCAGGCGCCGCCATGGGGCTACGTGGCCGGTGCCGACCTGCGCACCGGACGCGTGCTGTGGAAGCACAAGAACGGCACCGTGCGAGACAGTTCGCCGCTGCCGCTGCCTTTTGCCATGGGCGTGCCCAATCTCGGTGGTCCGGTCATGACGGCCGGCGGCGTGGCCTTTCTGTCGGGCACGCTCGACTACTTCGTGCGGGCCTACGATGTGGCAAACGGCAAGGAATTGTGGCGCAGCCGCCTGCCGGCCGGCGGGCAGGCCACGCCGATGACCTACCGCGGCAGCGACGGACGCCAGTACGTGGTGGTGGCCGCGGGCGGCCATGGTTCGCTCGGAACGCGCACCGGCGACCATGTGATCGCCTACGCGCTGCCCAAGCGCTAGAGGCTCAGGCTTCCTCCGCCGCGCGCCTCTTGTCTTCCGCGCGCCAGTCCTGCAGCCGCCGGTACAGCGTGCCGCGCGATACGCCGAGCTGGCGCGCCGCCTGCGAGACGTTGCCGCCCTGCGCGGCCAGCGCCTCCTCGATCAGCTTGCGGTTGTGATCGCGAAGGGTTTCGCGGGGAGGCGCTTCGGGGTTCTGCGGTTCTAGGTTGCTTCCTTCCGACGGCGCGGCCTTCGCCGGTGTGGGCGTGATCGCCACCGTGGCAGCGCGCTCGTAGTCAGGCATTGCCACCGCGTGCCTGAAGTCCGCGCCGTCCGCGGCCTTGAGCCGCGCCTGCACCCACACGCCGAGCCCGCTCGCCAGGCGCAGCGGTTGCGCGGCCTCGCGCCGCTCCAGCCGCAGCAGGCTCGCGAGGTCATGGCCCAGCATGGACTCCACGTCGCGCTCGCAGCCTTCCTCGGGCAGGCGGCCGATCAGCCGCGCCCCGGCGCCGTTGAGCCAGGCGATGGTGCCGTCGGGCGCCACGCCGGCCAGCGCTTCCATGGGCGTTCCCAGCAGGTTGGGGCTGGCCTGGAAGCGCAGGATCAGGTGGTCGCGCGACTGCGCCTGCAGCAGCCTGTTCTCGATCGTGGTGGCGTAGAGCGCCACCATCGAGGCCGCATCGAAACCGAAGCGCCGCGCCTCCATCGTGATGTCGAGCACGCCGGCCAGCCGGCCCGCCACGTCGCGGATGGGCGCCGCCGCGCATTGCATCTGCGACAGCACGTCGAAGTAGTGCTCCGCGCCGTCGACGGTGCAGGCCTGCCCGGTGGTCGCGACGATGCCCGGCGCCGTGGTGCCGACCATGCGCTCCGAAATGTTCACGCCCACGCGCGCGGTCTTGCGCAGCACCGGCTGGTGCGCCCCGGCCGGGTGCTGCGTGACGTGCACCACCACGCCTTCGCCGTCCGTGAGGATCACGCGGGAGTCGGTGCCCGAGAGCGCGCTTTCCATGCTCGCGAGCTCCTGGCGCGAGACTTCGAGCAGTTCGCGGTTGCGTGCCAGCGTGGCATGCAGCCGGCTGGGCGTGACCGCATCGAAAGGCACGATGCGCTGCCGGTCGCTGTGGTTGCGGGTGCAGCGCAGCCACGACTGGATCACCGCTTCGCCCACGAGGCCTGAAGGCCGCACGCCCTCCTCGAAGAATTGCTGCCGCGCAAGCGCCACGCGCTGCGCCGGCGTGGTGGAAAAGAGTTGACGCGGCGCGGTGGCCGTGCCCAGCCTTTCGAAAGCCATGCTGTTCGCTGCTCCTCGAAGTCGGGGGAACCGGGAAATGGGGGAATCGCTGACCCTCCCGAATGTGTTCTGCAATGGAACAGCGCCGGACTGGGGAAATCCCGAAGGTGAATACGAAGGCGACAAAAACGATCCTTGCGGCACAAAGGAGACTCACGATGACAAAGATCCACGCCGGGCTGCTTCCGCTCGCCGTTGCATGGCTGTGCCTGGGCGCCTCGACGGCTTCGGCCCAGGCGGCCGCCACTCCACAGGACCGCGCCGCCGCGGCCGTGAAGCGGGTGAACGGCAACTTCATCCGCGACAACGCGGCGCAGAAGAAGACGCCCGACTGGCCCAGCTACGGCCTGGACTACGCCGAGTCGCGCTTCAGCAGGCTCGACCAGGTGAATGCCGGGAATGTGAAGCAGCTGGGCCTGGTCTGGTCGTACAACCTCGAGTCGACGCGCGGCGTGGAAGCCACGCCGCTGGTGGTGGACGGCGTGATGTACGTCACCGCGTCATGGAGCGTGGTCCATGCGATCGACACGCGCACCGGGCAGAAGCTCTGGACCTTCGATCCGCAGATCGACAAGTCCAAGGGTTTCCGGGGCTGCTGCGACGTGGTGAACCGCGGCGTGGCGCTGCATGAAGGCAAGGTCTACGTGGCGGCCTACGACGGCCGCCTCATCGCACTCGATGCTGCCACGGGCCAGAAGGTCTGGGAAAAGAACACCATCGAGGGGCAGAAGGGCTCCTACACCATCACCGGCGCGCCGCGCGTCTTCAAGGGCAAGGTCATCATCGGCAACGGCGGCGCCGAATACGGCGTGCGCGGCTACGTGACCGCCTACGACGCCAAGACCGGCGACCAGAAGTGGCGCTGGTTCGTCGTGCCGGGCGACCCGAGCAAGCCCTTCGAGGACGAATCCATGGCGCGCGCCGCCAAGACCTGGGACCCGAGCGGCAAGTACTGGGAGGCGGGCGGCGGCGGCACCGCATGGGACAGCTTCGCCTTCGACCCCGAACTCAACCTGATGTACGTGGGCACGGGCAACGGCTCGCCCTGGGCCCGCAGCAAGCGCAGCCCCGGGGGCGGGGACAACCTCTACCTGGGCTCCGTGGTGGCCCTGAACCCCGACACCGGCAAGTACGTGTGGCACTACCAGGAGACGCCCGGCGACAACTGGGACTACACCTCGACCCAGTCGATGATCCTGGCCAACGTCAAGCTCGACGGCAAGGCGCGCAAGGTGCTGCTGCACGCGCCCAAGAACGGATTCTTCTTTGTCATCGACCGCACCAACGGCAAGTTCATCTCGGCGAAGAATTTCGTCGAGGTGAACTGGGCCACCGGCTACGACAAGAACGGCCGACCCATCGAGATTGCCGCCGCACGCCAGAACGAGAAGCCCGGCGACAGCATCCCCGGCCCCTTCGGCGCGCACAACTGGCACCCGATGTCGTTCAACCCGCAGACCGGCCTTGCCTACCTGCCCGCGCAGAACGTGCCGATCAACCTGATGGACGACAAGGACTGGAAGTTCGATCAGAACGTGCCAGGCCGCCCGCATGGAGGCATGGGCTGGAACACCGCCATGTTCGCCAATGCCGAGCCGCCCAAGGGCAAGCCCTTCGGCCGTCTCATCGCCTGGGACCCGGTGGCGCAAAAGGAAGCCTGGGGCGTGGACTACGTTTCGCCCTGGAACGGCGGCACGCTCACCACGGCGGGCAATCTCGTGTTCCAGGGCACGGCCGACGGACGCCTGCTGGCCTACAACGCCAAGACCGGCGAGAAGATCTGGGAGACGCCCACCGGCACCGGCGTGGTCGCGGCACCGTCCACCTACATGGTCGACGGCAAGCAGTACGTGTCGATCGCGGTGGGCTGGGGCGGCGTCTACGGCCTGGCGCAGCGCGCCACCGAGCGGCAGGGCCCCGGCACGGTCTACACCTTCGCGGTCGGCGGCACTGCCAAGATGCCCGACTTCGTGCAGTACCGCATGAGCAAGCTCGTGGAAGGCGTGAAGTACGACCCCGCCAAGGTACAGGCCGGCACCATGCTGTACGTGAGCAACTGCGTGTTCTGCCACGGCGTGCCGGGCGTGGACCGCGGCGGCAACATTCCGAACCTCGGCTACATGGACGCTGCCTACATCGAGAACCTCGACAAGTTCGTGCTCAACGGCCCGGCGATGGCGCGCGGCATGCCCGACTTCACGGGCAAGCTCTCGACCGAAGAAATCGAGAGCATCAAGGCCTTCATCCAGGGCACGGCGGACGCGATCCGGCCGAAGTAAGGAAGGTCGCGCAGAGCGGGCCGATCAGCCCGCGAGCCGCAGTTCGTGGATGAGGCCTGCCACGTTGCTCACCTGCAGCTTGTCGTAGATCGACTGGATGTGGTTGCGCACCGTGGCTGGCGAGCGGCTCAAAATGGTGGCGATGTCCTTGTGGGTGTCGCCCCTGGAAAGCAGTTCGGCAATGGTGTGTTCGCGCGTCGTGAGACTGTCTGCCAGGCAGCGCCTGCGGCTCTTGAGGAACAGCAGGCGCTGCTCCACGTGGTGGGTGACCACCACCGCGCGCCCGCTGTATCGCTTGTTGCCGCTGAGAAAGTGCTTCAGCAGCGGTTCGGGCAACGTCCGCCCGTGCCAGGACGGCCACTCCGTCTTCAGCGCCGTCTCGAAGAGCCCGTCAGCGTGATACAGCATGCCGCGCAGGTCGCCGATGGCGGAGCCACCGTGCGGCGCCTGGAGGCCGGCTTCCAGGCGGTCGAGGTGCACGATGCGGTTCAGTGCCAGCGCCTGCATCACGTGCGGCGCCAGAGACGCAAGCAGCTGCCGTTCGTCTTCCGATCCATGCGCGTCGGGGTCCGAGCGGAACAGCGTGAGCCAATTGACGAAATGAGTCTGCGGATTCGAATCCGAGCTGATGAAGAAGTTGGCCTGCCCGAACCGCCGGCCATGCTGGCGCAGCTGTGCCTGGTCATCGCGGTGGAACCATGCGTCGGCATTGAACACGAGGGTCGACTTCGGCCGCTTGCCCACCTCTGCCGCGGCGGTGTCCAGGTGCTTCACCTCCTCGTAGGCCACGATCATTTCCACGGGCTGGTTGTGCAGGTGGATGGTGTGGATGTCGATGCCCTTGTCGGTGCGCGTGGCGCTGCCCCACATCGACGAATCGAAGGCCAGCACCGGCTTGATGAGATCGAGCGCGGCGTCCTGGAAGGCGCTGATCGGCAGCTCGTGCGAGAGCCGGTAGAGCCGTAGCAGCAGTTCGCTGAAGTCGTGCAGTGCGGCCGGTGGCGTCATCGCGGAAGTCTTCCATCGAGGACGCAACACGCGCATCCCATATTTTCGTGATCCTTCTGCCGCTCGTCGGACCCTTCGAAGAATGGTGCATTTGCATCATTTTTTTTGGAAAAGTGAAAGCTATTGTTTGCGGCGCTCCGGGAGGTCCGGGGCCCCAACCTTTGCGAAGAGCCTACCGATGCCCTCCATCACCCGGAAAATTCCCCATGCCTTGTCCGTTGTCACCCTGGCGCTTCTCGGCGCGTGCGGAGGTGGTGGAGGGGGAGGCGGCGGCGGAGGTTTTGGCTTCATGCCGCCGGCTTCGACTTCGGCATCGAGCGGCGGCGGCGACCAGCCGGCCTCCACCACGCTGAGCGGAACGGTCGCCACCGGCGCGGCCTTTGCGGGCGCGGCCCTCACGGTTTTCGACCAGACCGGTGCCAAAGTCTGCGAAGTGACCACCACGGCCGAAGGCACCTACAGCTGCTCGCTGCCGGCCGGCACCAAGGCGCCGCTGGTCATCCAGGCAGTGCGGGATGACCTGACCCTGTACAGCACCACCGCGAGCACCGCCACCGGCACCACCAACGTGACGCCGCTCACAACCATCATCGTGGCGCAGCTTTCGCCCAACGGCGATCCCTCGCAGCTGGCCGCCGCAATCCAGGCGGATGCCGGCGCCGTCACCGCCGGATCGATCGGCGAACAGGTGGCGAAGCTGGTTGCCGCGCTGCAGCCGCTCCTCTCCGCGCTCAACCTCAGCATCGACCCGATGAGCGGCGAGTTCACAGCCAACGGCACGGGGCAGGACCGCGTGCTGGACGCCATCAACGTGTCGGTCCGCCCGGACGGCACGGCCGCCAACATCGAGATCACCGTGAAGGCGCTGCCGACCGGCGAAGACAGCCCGCCGGTGTCGATCGTCTTTCGCAGCGGCGATGCCGTCATTGCAACGCTGCCCCCCGTCGATACGGCATCCCTCGTGTCGCCACCCACGCCCGCGATGGTGCAGGCCCTGCTCGACCGCATCAACGCCTGCTATGCGCTGCCGCTCGCACAGCGCGTCGACAGCCCCATCGAGCCGGACGGCAATGCCTACGGCAGCGCCGCCAACGTGGTGGCACCGGCATGCCGCACGCTGTTCGTGGGCGACGACCCCGGCAACTTCGTCTCGGCCGGCGCTCCCGTCGGCCGCGTGAGCAGCGGCGCGCGCCGCTCGTTCGAAAGCCTGTTCCGTACCGGCCCGACCAACCTGAAGCACGACCGCGGCAATTTCGAATACTTCCATGCCAACGGGGACATTGCGCTGACCTATCGCTGGACCGACGTCATCGGCAACACCGACAACGATGTCTTCAACGCGAAGATCGTGGACGGCGCGCTGAAGCTCACCGGAAACAGCCATACCTACCGCGCGGCCGTGCGTCCGCAGCTCGAGAAGAAGGATTACCTGAAGCACCAGAACCTGGTCTTCCATTCAGTCGGCTACGCCATTTCGATCGACAACGTGCGCGACGGCAATGGCGACCCGGTCCTCTCGAAGGTGGTGGCGACCACGGCGTCGCTGCCGGGCAAGGAATTGGTCCTGGTGCCAAAGACCGGCCTGAACACGCTGGTGCTCACGCCGGACGGTACGGCGGGCTCGGCGCTGAACTCGGCGCTTTGGCGCATGTCCGCGCGCTACCTGGATCCAGCCCAGACCGGCAGCCCGAGCGATTTCGAGAACGCCAACCTCTTTGCCACGCCGCCATACACTGACGAGCAGCTTGGCAAGATCGCCGACCAGACCGTGTGGAAACTGGAGTTCTTCCGCGCGGACGGCACAACGCCGAACGTCGTGCAGTACGTGCGCACCTTCTCCCGTGTGCCCACCATTGCGGAAGCCGTGCAGACCCCCATGGTGGAACTCGCACCTGCCCTGCGCGCCGACCTGCTCGCAGAAAGCCAGAACACCCCGCGTGGCATCGTCTTCTCGGCGCCCACCCCGTCGGAGCCCAACAACGTCGATTTCAGCGGCGATGGCGGCCTCGACGCCTGGGTGGTTCCGAACGGCGCGCTCGCGCCCACCTCGTTCGGCGTCTTCGGCCGGGCGCCCGGCCCCAGTGGTGCCCGCTTCAGCGAAAGCGTGACCGTGCGCAGCACGGCCCGCAAGGCGATGGTCTATTGCCAGCCCGTGGGCGGCAGCGACGCGCACTGCGTGCCGGCCGACAACAACGGCTGGCAATATGCCCAGGGCGCCTCGCTGAGCACCTTCAGCTTCACGGCACGCACCGCGCGCCAGGTCGACGTGCGCAAGAACTTCGAAGTCTGGACCGTCACGCTTCCCTGAGCTTCCTGCTGTCACCGCATAAAAAAAGCCGCCGGCCCTGAGGGCCGGCGGCTTTTTCTTGAGACCGGAAAGATCAGTCGGCGTACACGCCGGCAGCCTTGATGATCGGGCCCCACTTGGCGATCTCGGCCGAGACGAACTTCTTGTGCTCGGCCGGTTCGGTGCGCTTGTCGGTGACGATCACGGCGCCCAGTGCTTCCTCGCGCTTGATGAAGCCCGGGTCCTTCAGCGCGGCCTTGATCGCGTCGTTGAGCTTCTTGAGCACCGGTGCGGGCGTGCCCTTGGGCGCATACACGCCGTGCCAGATCGAGACTTCGAAGTCCTTCAGGCCCGATTCGGCCAGCGTTGGCAAGTCTTTCAGGGCCGGCGTGGTCAGCCGCTTGCTGGTGGTCACGGCGTAGGCCTTGACCTTCTTGGCCTCGATCTGCGACGTGGTGTTGGTGGTCTGGTCGCACAGCAGGTCGATCTGGCCGCCCAGCAGGTCGGCGATGGCCGGCGCGGTGCCCTTGTAGGGAACCGGCGTCATCTCTACCTTGAGCGCGCTCTGGAACAGGAGGCCGCACAGGTGCGACGCGGCACCCAGGCCGGCATTGCCGAGGTTGATCTTGCCCTTGTTGGCCGCGATCCAGGCGGTCAGTTCCTTGTAGTTGTTGGCGGGCAGGGTGGGCTTGCCGATGAGTGTCATCGGCACTTCATTGACCATGCCGAGGTATTCGAAATCGTTCTCCACGTTGAACGGCAGCTTGCGGTAGAGCGCAGGCATCGTGGACATGCCGATGTGGTTCACCAGGATGGTGTAGCCGTCCGGTGCGGCGCGGGCCACCTTGGCGGTGCCGATGGAACTGCCGGCACCGGCGGTGTTGTCCACCACGATCGTGGTGCCGAGCGTCTTCTGCATGGCTTCGGCCAAGTCACGCGCCACGCGGTCGGTCGGCCCGCCTGCGGCAAAAGGCACTACCAGCGTGACGGTCTTGCCTGCGGGGAAATCCTGGGCCCAGGCGCCCACGGTGGCAGCGGCAATCGCCGTAAAAGCAAGCAATTTCTTCATGATGTCTCCCGACGATTGAATTGAAAACGGCCGCGATCATAAATGCTGACCATGACCTGACCCATAGCGAATAGCCCTAGGAACCTGCCAAAAAATGCCGTTTCCTCGGGCATGATGCGCCCTCGCACGTCGCGCCTGGGGAGGCGCGAAAAAAACCATAAACACGCAGGTCCCACCGGGGCCGCATCGAGGAGGAATTTCCAATGGATCCATGGGTCTATCCGCGCGAGCGCTCGCTCGGCAACATCACGCTCGTGCTCGGCCTCTTGGTCTGGGCGCTGCTGGTGCTCGGCACCCTGGGCATCGCGCTCGTCTACGTGCTGTTCGGCTTCATCGGCTATGTGTTCGCACAGTCGGCCGTCATCGCCTGGATCAAGGGCACGGCCGTGAAGCTTTCGCCCACGCAATTGCCCGAACTGCATGCGCGCTTCGAAGCCTGCTGCGGCTACCTGGGCATCCAGCAGCCGCCGGACGCCTACCTGCTGCATGGCGACGGCATGTTCAATGCCTTTGCCACGCGCTTCTTCGGCCGCAACTTCGTCGTGCTGCTGTCCGATGTGGTGGATGCGATGGAAGCCCAGCCCGACGGCATCAATTTCTATATCGGCCACGAGCTCGGGCACATCCGGCGCGGCCATCTCACGGGCCACATCTGGCGCGCTCCGGTGCTCTGGCTGCCGCTGCTCGGCGCTGCCTATTCGCGCGCGAAGGAATACACCTGCGACCTGCACGGCGCCGCCTGCTGTGAGCAGCCTGACTCCGCGCCGCGCGCGCTGGTGGCGCTGGCCGCCGGCGCACAGCAATGGCGCAATGTCGACCTGCAGCGCTACGCCGACCAGTCGATGGGCAACAGCGGCTTCTGGGGCTCGTTCCATGAAGTGATCGCCGGCTACCCCTGGCTCACCAAGCGCGTGGCGCGCACCATCGATGCCGAAGCGAAGCTGCCGAGCCGCAATCCCGTGGCCTACCTGCTCGGGGTCTTCGTGCCGTACACCGGCCGCGCGGGCGGTGGCGCACTGGCGCTGGTGATAGTGGTTGCCATCATCGGCGTGCTGGCCGCCGTGGCCATTCCGGCCTACAAGGAATACCAGTCCCGTGCGGTCGTTTCGCAAGCCTGGAAGGAAGCCGCGCCGGTGCGCGAGGCGCTCGGCACTTACTACAAGGAGAAGGAAGAGATTCCCGAATCCCTTGCCGCCGCCGGCGCGCCCCAGAGCCTGCCCGGCGGTTCGGAGCTGACGCTCGACACGGACACCATGGTGGTCGACGTCGCACTTCCGAAGGCCGTGGGCACGCTGCGCATGGAGCCTTCGGCCACGGAGAACGGCATCGCCTGGAACTGCGTGGCGGGTGACGATCTCGCCGACAAGGCATTGCCGGCGTCCTGCCGCAAGTAGCAGGCAAGTCGTAAGCGAAGTTTGCCGCCCGTCGAACTGTCCGACAGGCGAACCCGGTGGGTGCCGATGCACGCGAAGGGGAGGGGCTCTAGGGTGAAGTCTTGTTGTCTTCACCAATCCACACACAGCAAGGAGTGCCTCACCCATGCCCAACACCTCGTCCTCACTCGACGGAATGAAAGTCGCCATCCTCGTGTCGGACGGCTTCGAGCAATCCGAGATGACCGAGCCGCGCAAGGCGCTCGACAGCGCCGGTGCGCAGACGCAGATCGTCTCGCCGCTGGACGGCAGCGTCCGCGGCTGGAAGCACCTGGACCCGGCCGACCCCTTCGAGGTCGATGTACCGCTTCAGAACGCGAACGCCGGCGACTTCGACGCGCTGCTCCTGCCCGGCGGCGTCGTCAACCCGGACGCACTGCGCATCAACGAGAAGGCCGTGGCCTTCGTGCGCGCCTTCGTCGAATCCGGCAAGCCCATTGCGGCAATCTGCCACGGGCCGTGGACGCTCATCAATGCCGGCGGCGTCAGGGGCCGCAAGATGACCTCCTGGCCCTCGCTGCGCGCCGACCTGCAGAACGCGGGTGCGAAGTGGATCGACCAGGAAGTGGTGGTCGACCAGCACATGGTGACCAGCCGCAAGCCCGACGACCTGCCCGCCTTCAACCGCGAGATGGTGAAGCAGTTCGAACTCGCGCACGAAGACGCGATCCACTGACGCGAATGCGGCAAACGCCGGCGTTCAGCGCGTGAGGCCGGGGCCGCTATAGCGGGCGCGCGGCCGTATCAGCTTGCCGGTGGCCTGCTGCTCCAGCGCGTGGGCTGTCCAGCCGACCGCGCGCGCCAGTGCGAACAGGATCAGCGGCGCATCGGCCGGCAGTTTGTGCACGGTTGCAAGCGCCGCCAGCGCGAAATCGACATTGGCCGCTTCGCCCACCAGCCTTTCGCCGGTGGCGCGCAGTGCCGCGAGGGCAGGCGGCAGTTCGATGTGCGCGAGCAGCGCGGCGCAGCGTGCGTCCCCTTGCGGATAGAGCGGATGGCCGAAAGCCGCCAGCGGCCGGTCTTGCGCGAGCCACTCGCGCAGCGCGGCCTCGGCGCCCATGGCCGTCGCGCTGCGCACCAGTGCCTGCACCGCCGCCGCGGCACCGCCATGCAGCGGGCCCGTGAGCGTGGAGAGACCGGTGAGCAAGCTCGCGGCGAGCGACGCGCCCGTCGATGCCGTCACGCGCGCAGCGAAGGTGGAGGCGTTGAGCTCATGGTCGGCCAGCAGCACCAGCGCGCGGCGCAACACATCGGCCGCGCGCGGGCGGCGCCACGCCGCGGCCACGCGCATGTGCAGCGGCGCCGTGCGGTTCGAAGGCGGCGGCCCGAGCAAGGCATCGGCCAACGTGCCGATCGCTTCCGCCGCTTCGGCCTTCAGCACCGCGGCCGCACGGCCGCGCGAGGGCGGATCGGTACCGGCGCGTGCCGCTAGCGCAAGCAGGCCGGCCTGCAGCGGCGCCGTGTCCCGGCCGAGCAATGGCGCCTGCGTGCGGGCCGCGGAGAAGCGGGGCGGTGTGCTTTCCCAGAGCAGTCCCGCCACGTCTTCCAAGGCGGCATGCTCGGCCAGCAGGCATGCGTCCTGGCCGCGATACCAGAGCCGTCCCTCGGCGACCGTGGACACCGCCGACGGCAGCACAGGCTCTCCCCATTGAATGGCCTCGCCCGCCACCGCCTCGCTGCTGCGGCGGCCCCGCGTGCGTGCCGCGATGCGCTGCACGTCGTCGCGGTGATAGAGGCTGCGCCGGGGATCCGCCGCATCGGGCTTGGCGCGAAGGCGCCCCCGGCTCACGCTGGCGTAAAGCGTCTGCGGGCGGACCTGCATCAGTTCGAGGGCCTCTGCGGCGGGCAGCCAGAGCGGTGTCTTCGTTGCCATGTTGACGGAATAAATCAAGATTGACGTCAATACTAGCCCGGCCAGAATCGATGTGGTCAAAGTAAACACAGGAGTACCGACCCATGAACGACGATGACGGCGGCCTTGAAGGCGTGGTGGCCGCGCACACGGTCCTGTCCGAAGTGGACGGCGCCGCAGGCCGGCTGGTGATCCGTGGCCACCAGCTGGACGAGATCGCGCAGCACTGGCGCTACGAAGACGCGGTGGCGCTGCTGTTCCAGGGCTTCTTCGATGCGCTGCCTGCCGCGGCGGGGCTGCGCGCCGCACTCGGCCGCGCACGGCGCGAGGCCTTCGAGCGCCTGCAGCCGAACGACGGCGCGACCCTGCGCAAGCTGCCGCCCATCGAGGCGGTCCGCGCCTTGCTCGCACGCTTGGCCGACGGCGACGACCTGGCCACCGCGCTGCGGCTGGTGGCCGCACCGGCGGTCTATACGGCCGCGGTGATGCGCTGGCGCCTGGGCGTGCAGCCCATTGCGCCCGCCGAAACGCTGCCGCACGCCGCCGACCTGCTGCGCATGCTGCACGGCCGCGCGCCCACCGGCGCGCAGGTGGCGGCACTCGACGCCTACCTCGTCACCGTGTGCGACCACGGCCTCAACGCATCGACCTTTGCCGCGCGCGTGGTGGCCTCGACCGGCGCGGGGCTTGCATCGGCCGTGCTGGCCGGCATCAGCGCGCTCAAGGGTCCGCTGCATGGCGGTGCGCCGGGCCCGGTGCTCGATGCGCTCGATGCCATCGGAACCGCGGCCAATGCCCGGGCATGGCTGGAGAACGCCGTCGCCAGCGGAGAGCGGCTGATGGGCTTCGGCCACCGCATCTACCGCGTGCGCGATCCGCGGGCCGATGCGCTCAAGGGCGCGCTGCGGCGGCTGGGCGCGGAAGGCGGCGTCGATGCGGCGCGCATAGCGTTGGCGGAAGCGGCGGAGCGGGCCGCGCTCGAGATCCTGCGCGAGAAAAAACCCGGCCGCGCGCTCGAGACCAACGTCGAGTTCTACACCGCGCTGCTGCTGGAGGCGCTGGGCTTCGGTCGCGAGAGCTTCACCTGTGTGTTCGCGGCCGGCCGCGTGGGCGGCTGGGTGGCGCATGCGCGCGAGCAGGTGAAGAAGGGGCGGCTGATCCGCCCGCAATCGGTGTACGTGGGTCCCGCACCTGAAGAGGCTGAAGCGGCGCTGGCGCACTGAGCCAGCGTCGGGCCGGTCGTCGGGCCACCGCCGCGATCCGGTACGCTCGCCGCTTTCGCATCTCTTCGCACCACGCGTATTCCTTTCCCATGCCGGCATCCCCCTCATTCGGGCGCGCGCAGCGCCTGCCCAAAGATTTCGCGTGGATCACGGTGGCGATTGGCGCGGCCCTGTTCATCGTGAACATGACGGTGCTGCTGCTGCCCTCCTCACCGCACAGCGAGCAGATGCGCAGCGTCTACGCGCAGCCGGCCGTGTGGGTGCCGCTGCTGCCCCGCATGCTCACGGTGTGGCTGCTGGCCGCCACCCTGGCGTGGTGCCATGCGCGCGAGGCGCTCGACGAGCGCGGCGCCGTCCGCATCGCGCAGCTGCGCGGCGCGGGCAGCCGCTTTGCCGCCGTCTATCTCACCGCGATGGTCGTCAACGCGCTTGCGCTGACGCCGCTGTTCTACCAGGCGCAGCTGCTCTTCATGCCGGGCGGTCCGCTGCATGAACACGTCGGCATGTACGGCTTGCGCGCGATCATGGCCACCTCGGTGCTGGTCCAGTCGGTCATCCAGATGCTCCTCATCGTCGGGAGCGTGTGGCTTGCCGCACGCTTCGCACTGCGCGAGCGCGGCGTTGCGCCGGCGGATGCGTCGTCCGGAATGCCCGACCCGGTTGCGGCATCGAACCGCCGCGCGGCTGCATTCGTCGTCGCCGCAATCTTCGTCTCGCTACAGATGTGGATCGGCAACATCGCGAGCGGCTGGGTCGACATGAGGGATTTCGACATGGTGCCGCTGCTTCTGGGCTGGTTCGGGGTGCCACTGGTGGTCTGTGCACTGGCATTCTGGGGCGCGTGGCTCGGCGCCGCACCGGCACCCGTGCAAACACGTCCCTTCAGGGCCGTTGCGGCGGCGGTCTCGGCTTTTGCCTTGCTGCAAGCAGTCTGCATCGCCCTCGCGATCGGCGGGCTGTTGTGGATCGCGAGCGTGAGCTTTTCGGGCCGCAGCAGCAGCGGCAGCCTCGTGATGCTCGCCATTGCGATGGCGGTGGTCTACCTGGTGCTGCTGGTGGCGCTGGTGCGCGCGATCACGCGCCGCTTCTACCGCCGCTACTTGTAGCTGCGCGCATCCTCGATCACCTTGCCGTCGTTCGGCAGCGTGCCCGGCGCCACCAGCTCGATGGTGCCGCGCAGCTTGGTCACTTCGCGCACCGCATCGGCAATGCGCGCATCGAGCCCGGCCGGAGCACCGGCGCATTCGAGCCGGAAGGTCATCCGGTCGTCGCCCATTTCGCCCGACACGACGAGGCGCGCGCGCTGGATCTCCGGAAAGCGCCGCACGATCTCCGCCACCTGGGAAGGGTGCACGAACATGCCGCGCACCTTGGTGGTCTGGTCGGCGCGGCCGAGCCAGCCCTTGATGCGCTTGTTGGTGCGGCCGGTGGGGCAGGTGCCCGCGAGCACCGCCGAGAGGTCCCCGGTGCCGAAGCGCACCAGCGGATAGTCGGGGTTGAAGGTGGTCACCACGATTTCGCCCACTTCGCCGTCGGGCACTGGGTCGCCCGTGCCGGGCCGCACGATCTCGACCAGTACGCCTTCGTCGATCACGAGGCCTTCGCGCGCGCTGGTTTCGTAGGCGATGAGACCGAGGTCGGCCGTGGCGTAGCACTGCGTGCCCTTCACGCCGTGCGCGGCGATCCAGTCGTGCAGGCTGGGCGGAAAGGCCTCGCCCGAAACCAGGGCCTTGGTGAGCGAGGGCAATTGCACGCCCTTCTCCTCGGCCTTCTCGAGAAGGATCTTCAGGAAGCTGGGCGTGCCGGCATAGCCTTCGGGCTTCAGGTCGGCCATGGCTTCGAGCTGCTGCTCGGTCTGGCCGGTGCCGCCCGCGAACACGGTGCAGCCCATGGCGCGGGCGCCGCTCTCCATGATGGAGCCCGCCGGCGTCATGTGATAGCTGAAGCTGTTGTGAATCAACTCGCCGGTGCGAAAGCCGGCCGCATGCAGCGCGCGTGCGGTGCGCCAGTAGTCCCGCGCTTCGCCTTCGGGCTCGTAGATGGTGCCGGGGCTTGCGAACACGCGCGGCATGCGGCTGCCGCGGCCGATGGCGGAAAAGCCGCCGAAGGGATCGTCGGCGCGCCGCTGCTTCTGCAGCTCGAGCAGTTCGGTCTTGCGCGTGACGGGCAGCCTGGCGAGCGCTTCGCGCGTGGTGACGTCGGCGGGCTTCACCCCATCGAGGATTTTCGCGAACGCCGGTGCGGCAGTCTGGGCTTGTGCGATCTGCTTCGGCAGTGCAGCCAGCAGGTCGCGCTCGCGTTCGGCGGGGTCGCGGATCTCGAGGGCGTCGTAGTGGTCGGTCATGTCCGTACCCTTTGTCTTTCTGTTCGGTCTTGCTCCCTCTCCCCTTGGGGAGAGGGCAGGGGTGAGGGCCGCAACCCCGAAGCCAGGACGGTCATGCGCAAGTGCGGCTGCACCCTCGCCCTAGCCCTCTCCCGGAGGGAGAGGGGACAACACGAAATGCGCGCCATTACGCAAGCCACCTCTTGCGCCGCTTGTAGCTCTTCACGTCGCGGAAACTCTTGCGGTCCGCGCCGCCAACGCCAAGGTAGAACTCCTTCACGTCCTCGTTCTCGCGCAGGCTCTTGGCCTCGCCGTCCATCACGATGCGGCCGTTCTCCAGGATGTAGCCATAGTCGGCGTAGCGCAGCGCCATGTTGGTGTTCTGCTCGGCCAGGAGGAAGGTCACGCGTTCCTTGGTGTTGAGGTCTTTCACGATCTCGAACACCTCCTCGACGATCTGCGGCGCAAGGCCCATCGAAGGTTCGTCCAGCAGCACCATCGTCGGGTTCGCCATCAGCGCCCGGCCGATGGCGCACATCTGCTGCTCGCCGCCCGAGGTGTAGGCCGCCTGCGAGGTGCGCCGGGTCTTCAGGCGCGGGAAATATGCGTAAACCTTGTCCAGCGTCTGCTGCACCGCGGCCTTTCCGTCGGTGCGGGTGTAGGCGCCGGTCATCAGGTTTTCCTCGATGGTCAGGTGCGCGAAGCAATGCCGGCCTTCCATCACCTGGATCAGGCCGCGCCTCACCAGTTCGGCCGGCGACAGCGCCTCGATGCGGTCGCCCCGCAGTTCGATGGTGCCCTTGGTCACAGCGCCGCGCTCGCCCGCGAGCAGGTTGCTCACCGCGCGCAGCGTGGTCGTCTTGCCCGCGCCGTTGCCGCCGAGCAGCGCCACGATGCCGCCTTCGGGCACCGTGAGCGACACGCCCTTGAGCACCAGGATCACGTGGTTGTAGATGACCTCGATGCCGTTGACATTGAGAAGGATGTTGGGTTCGCTCATGGTGTGGTCCGGGGCATTCGAAAGAAGAGCGGCGGCGCCGTTCTTCTTTCGAATGGCGGCTCTCGCGAGCCGCCACGGTTCTTCAAGCCGTCACATGCTGCAGTCGGCGGCGTCGCGGCGCGAGAGCTTCTTCTCGCCCGCGTACTTTTCGGCCGCCACCTTCACCATCGGCTTGATGATCTGCTCGTCGGCCTGGTACCAGTCGGACATGTCGCCCCACTTGGCGCCGTCCCAGGTGTGCACGCGTGCCCAGCTCGAGCCCATGTGGTCCTGGCACGAAGTGCTCACCGGACGCAGCACGCCCGAGAAGCCCAGCGAGTCGAGCTTCTTCTGGTCGAGCGCGAGGTTCTCCATGCCCCAGCGCACTTGCTCGCCGGTCATGACCTTGCCCTTGCCGAAGCGCTCCTGCGCGCGCTTCACGGCCTCGATGCCCAGCATCTGGATGATCACGCCGCGCGTGTAGAGCACCGAGCCCACTTCGTCCTTCGGCCCCGTGCCCTGGCCCTTGTCGTGCACCTGCTTGAGGATTTCCTGGATCACCTTGGGCTGCGTGCCCGAGGTGTTCAGCGCCAACGCGTTGTAGCCCTTGGCGTTGGCGCCCACGTCCTTCACGTCGGGCTCGGCGCCGGCCCACCACACGCCGTACATCTTCTCGCGCGGGTAGCCCGTGGCCACGGCTTCCTTCAGGGCGGTGGAGTTCATCACGCCCCAGCCCCACAGCAGCACGTAGTCGGGCCGCGACTGGCGCACCTGCAGCCAGGCGGACTTCTGCTCCACGCCGGGTGCGGTGACCGGGATCAGCGACAGCTCGAAGCCGTTCTGCTTGGCGCGCTCCTGCAGCAGCGGGATCGGCTCCTTGCCGAAAGGCGAGTCGTGGTACACGAGGGCGATCTTCTTGCCCTTGAGCTTGTCCATGCCCCCTTCCTTCTTGCCGATGTGCTGGATCAGGATGTCGGCCGCGGTCCAGTAGCTTCCCATCAGCGGAAAGTTCCACTTGAACACGCTGCCGTCCTGCGACGCCGAGAGGCCGTAGCCCAGCGTGATGAGCGGGATCTTGTCGTTGGGCACCTTGTCGGTCAGCGCGAACGTGATGCCGGTGGCCTGCGGATCGAACAGCGTCACGCCGGGACGGCCCTTCAGGCGCTCGTAGCACTCCACGCCCTTGTCGGTCGCGTAGCCGGTTTCGCATTCCTCGTACGTGATCTTCACGCCGTTGATGCCGCCGGTGGCGTTGATGTACTTGATGTAGTCCTGCTTGCCGTTGGCCCACGGCGTGCCGTTGGGCGCGTAGGGGCCGGTGCGGTACACCAGCAGAGGGAAGAACTGTTCCTTGGCCTGGGCCTGCGCGGCCGATGGCGCCAGCAGGGTGCCGACGGTGCCGGCCACCAGGGCGGCGGTCAGAGCGAGCGATTTCAGTTTCATGCCTGTCTCCTTATGTGGGCACCTCTGTGCCGGTTTCTACGAACGAATCGAAAATCAGTGAGGGAAGGGCCAGAGCCGCAATTTCTCCTTGCCCGTCGACCAGAGGCGCGCAAGGCCGTGGGGCTCGACGATCAGGAAAAATACGATCAGTGCGCCGAAGATCATGGTCTCCAGGTGCGAGGCCAATGCGGTCGAGATCGAGAAGCCCAGCCATCCCGGCAACTGGTTGAGGAAGAGCGGCAGCAGCACGATGAACGCGGCGCCGAAGAAGCTTCCCATGATGGAACCGAGCCCGCCGATGATCACCATGAACAGCAGCTGGAACGAGCGGTCGATGCTGAACGCTGCAGGCTCCCATGCGCCCAGGTGGATGAAGCCCCACAGCGCGCCCGCCACGCCGACGATGAAGCTGCTCACCGCAAAGGCCGTGAGCTTGGCGTACACCGGGCGGATGCCGATCACCGCGGCCGCCACGTCCATGTCGCGCATCGCCATCCACTCGCGGCCGATGGCGCTGCGCACCAGGTTCTTGGCGAGCAGCGCGAACACCACCACGAAGACGAGGCAGAACAGATACTTCTGAACCGGCGATTCGATCGGAACGCCGAACACGTTGAGCCCTGCGACGCTCACCGAACCGGAGGAAGAATTGTTGGTGAACCACTGGATACGCAAGAACGCCCAGTCCGTGAAGAACTGCGCCGCCAGCGTGGCCACGGCCAGGTACAGGCCCTTGATGCGCAGGCTCGGGATGCCGAACAGCACACCGATCACCGTGGCGCAGAAGCCGCCGAGCAGCAGCGAGGCGATCAGCGGCATGCCGTCGATGCGCACCTGGAAGTTGTAGGCCGCGTAGGCGCCCACCGCCATGAACGCGCCGGTGCCCAGCGAGATCTGTCCGCAGTAGCCGACCAGGATGTTGAGCCCCAATGCAGCGAGCGAGAGGATCAGGAAGGGCGTGAGGATGGCGCGCATCCAGTAGTCGGACACGCCCAGCGGCACCACGATGAACGCCGCGAGCAGCAGCACCAGGATGGCGATGCGATCCTGCGCGATCGGGAAGATCTGCTGGTCGGCCCTGTAGCTCGACTTGAATTGGCCGTTTTCTCTGTAGAACATATCAATGACCGTCCGGCCGCCCGAAGGGCATTGAGCGCCCCCTCGGGGGGCAGCGATACACGAAGTGATGAGCGTGGGGGCTTTTCATCTCAAACCCGATCGATGATCTTCTCGCCGAACAGGCCTTGCGGGCGAACCAGCAGGAAGACCAGCGCAAGAACGTAGGCAAACCAGATCTCGATGCCGCCACCGAGCATGGGGCCGAGATAGATTTCAGAGAGCTTCTCGCCCACGCCGATCAAGAGGCCGCCGATGATGGCGCCCGGAATCGAGGTGAGCCCGCCCAAAATCACCACCGGCAGCGCCTTCAGCGCCACCAGCGAAAGCGAGAACTGCACGCCCAGCTTCGATCCCCAGATGATCCCGGCCACCAGTGCCGAGAAGCCGGCCACCGACCAGACGATCACCCAGATGCGCTTGAGCGGAATGCCGATGGATTGGGCGGCCTGGTGGTCGTCGGCCACCGCGCGCAAGGCCCGGCCGGTTGCAGTCTTCTGGAAGAAGATGGCCAGCACCACCACCAGCCCGGCGGCCACCAGGGCGGCGACCAGGTCTTCCTGGCTCAGGAGCAGGCCGCCCTGGAAGGTGCCCTGCAGCACCATCAGCGGTTCCTTGGGCATGCCGACGTCGATCTTGTAGATGTCGTTGCCGAAGATCGTCTGGCCCACGCCGTCCAGGAAGTAGGCGATGCCCAGCGTGGCCATCAGCAGCGTGATGCCTTCCTGGTTCACCAGCTTGCTTAGCGCGAGCCGCTCGATCAGCCAGGCCACGATCACCATCACGCCCATGGCCGCGACAAAGGCCAGGATGTTGGCGAGCACCTGGCTCTCGAAGCCGAACCACAGCGGGAACCACTCGGCAAAGCGCGCCATGGCCAGCGCCGCGAAAAGCACCATGGCGCCCTGCGCAAAGTTGAAGACGCCGGAGGCTTTGTAGATCAGCACGAAGCCGATGGCGATCAGCGAATAGAGCATGCCGACCATGAGGCCGCCGAAGAGGGTTTCGAGGAAAAAGCCCATGTCAGTGTCTTTCCCCCTCTCCCTTTGGGAGAGGGTGGGGGTGAGGGCGAGCGGCCTTCGCAAAGCTGCCGCGGGTGGTGAGGCCGTCGGCCCTCACCCCAGCCCTCTCCCGGGGGGAGAGGGAGCAAGAAGGGGGGCACGGGCACGTATGCATTGCCATGTCAGTGCTCCACACCCAGGTAGGCCCGGATCACGTCTTCGTTGTTGCGCACTTCGTCCGGCGTGCCGTCGCCGATCTTCTTGCCGTAGTCGAGGACCACCACGCGGTCGGAGATGTCCATCACCACGCCCATGTCGTGCTCGATGAGAACGATGGTCGCGCCGAACTCGTCGTTCACGTCGAGGATGAAGCGGCTCATGTCCTGTTTCTCTTCCACGTTCATGCCGGCCATGGGCTCGTCCAGCAGCAGCACCTGCGGCTCCATCGCAAGCGCGCGGCCCAGGTCGACGCGCTTTTGCAGGCCGTAGGGCAGGCGGCCCACCGGCGTCTTGCGGTGCGCCTGGATCTCCAGGAAGTCGATGATGTGCTCGACGAATTCGCGGTGCTGCAACTCCTCGCGCTCGGCGGGGCCCCAGCGCAGCGCCTGTGCGAACAGGCCGCTCTTCATCTTGAGGTTGCGCCCCGTCATGATGTTGTCGAGCACGCTCATGCCCTTGAACAGGGCCAGGTTCTGGAACGTGCGCGCCACGCCCATCTCGGCCACCTGGCGCGAGTTCATGTGCTTGAAGGTCTGGCCGCGGAAGCTGATGGAACCCTGCTGCGGCCAGTACACGCCATTGATGCAGTTCAGCATCGAGCTCTTCCCCGCGCCGTTGGGGCCGATGATGGCCCGCACCTCGTGCTCGCGCACGTTGAAGCTGATGTCCGTGAGCGCCTTCACGCCGCCGAAGCTCAGGGAGATGTTCTGCACGTCGAGGATGACGTCGCCGGTTTTTCGATTGCTATTGCTCATGCGGCGGCCTTCACGATGGGGAAGGTCCTGGCCTCGACGATCTTCAGCGTGGCGCTCACCATGCCGGTGCGCCCGTCCTCGAACTTGACCTGGGTCTCGATGTACTGCTCGGTCTTGCCGCCGTAGAGCGCATCGACGAGCACCGCGTATTTTTCGGCGATGAAGCCGCGCCGGACCTTGCGCGTGCGGGTGAGCTCATCGTCGTCGGGATCGAGCTCCTTGTGCAGCACCAGGAAGCGCGCGATCTGCGTCTCGCCCATGCCGTCCTCGGTGGCGAGGTCGGCGTTCACCTTGGCAATGCATTCGCCCACCAGCGCCAGCACCTCGGGCTTGCCGGCCAGGTCGACGTAGCCGCCGTAGGCCAGCCCGCGGCGCTCGGCCCAGTTTCCCACCGCCTCGAAGTCGATGTTGATCGCTGCGCAGACCTCGTCGCGCGCGTTGCCGAAGCACACGGCTTCCTTGATCTGCGGAAAGAACTTGAGCTTGTTCTCGATGTAGTTGGGCGCAAAGATCGCGCCGCTCGCGAGCCGGCCCACGTCCTTGGCACGATCGATGATGCGCAGGTGGCCCTCGCTGTCGAGCACGCCCGCATCGCCCGTGTGAAAGTAGCCGTCGGCGTCGAGCACCTCGGCCGTGGCGTCGGGGCGCTTGTAGTATTCCTTCAGCACCGAAACGCCCCGCACCAGCACCTCGCCGTCATCCGCGATCTTGAGTTCGATGCCGGGCGCCGCGGTGCCCACGGTCTGCAGCTTGACCTTGCCGTCCTGCTGCAGGCACACGTAGGCGCAGGTCTCGGTCTGGCCGTAGAACTGCTTCAGGTTCACGCCGATGGAGCGGTAGAAGCGGAACAGGTCGGGCCCGATGGCCGCGCCGGCCGTGTAGGCCACGCGGATGCGGCTCATGCCCAGCACGTTGCGCAGCGGCCCGTAGACCAGCAGGTTGCCCAGGCCATACATCAGCCGGTCGCCCGCGCCCACTGGCGCGCCGTTGAGGATGTCGGCACCCACGCGCTGGGCGAGCGCCATGAACTTCGCATAGAGCCAGCGCTTGGGCGCGGCGGCGTCTTCCATGCGGATCGATACGGCCGTGAGCAGTCCTTCGAAGGTGCGCGGCGGGCCGAAGTAGTAGCTCGGGCCGATCTCGCGCATGTCGTTCATCACCGTCTCGGACGACTCGGGGCAGTTGAGCGTGAAGCCGCCCACCAGCCATTGCGCCACCGAGAACAGGTGGTCGCCCACCCACGCCATGGGCAGGTAGCTCATGATGTTGTCGCCGGGGCCGAGCTTGTCGCTCTCCACGCCGCCGCGGCCCGCCGCGATGAAGCTCGCATGCGTCTGGCACACGCCCTTGGGGCGGCCCGTGGTGCCCGATGTGTAGAGGATGACGCCGACGTCGGTGGCCTCGCCGCTCGCCACTGCCCGGTCGTAATAGCCCACGTGGGTCTTGTCGAATTCGCGGCCCCGCTCGCGCAGTTGCTCGTAGCTCAGGAGCCCGGGCTGGTCGTAATGGCGCAGGCCCTTGGGGTCGTCGTAGATGATGTGGCGGATGCCCGGCGCCTTGCCTGCCTGGAGCTCGCGGCACTCGAGCAGCTTGTCGACCTGCTCCTGGTCTTCGACGATCACGAACTCGATGCTCGCGTCCTGCAGCATGAAGACCATCTCGCCGGCCACTGCGTCCTGGTAGAGCGGCACCGGCACGCCGCGCAGGCTCTGCGCGGCGATCACCGCCATGTACAGGTGCGGGCGGTTGGCGCCCACGATGGCCAGGTTGTCGAAGGCCTTGAAGCCCATGCTCGCAAGGCCGCACGCGATCTCGCGCACCTCTTGCGCCACGGCGCTCCAGTTCCAGGTTTGCCAGATGCCGAGGTCTTTTTCGCGGACGGCGGGCGCCTCGGGCTGGGCCTGGGCGTGAGCGAGCAGCAGACGGGGAAAGGTGGGGGCGGTGGTTTGCACAGTGGCCGGATCGTAGGCCTCACTTTGACGTTAGGTTGTCGTTCCAACGACAATCCTAGGGACACTACTCCCCGGAGTTTCCCGATGCTTCACGGCGATTCACAGCACAGCGTGCACGGCGCTTCGATCAAGGACCGCGCGCGTGCGCCCAATGCCGCAGAGCTCGACGGCATTCCCTGGCTGCCCGCGCTCACGCCGGCCGAGCGCCGCCGCGCCGAGGCCGCGCTGGTGGTGGGAGAGGCCGAGGTCGGCGACCTGGTCTGCCGCGTCGGCCGCTCGCCCACGTACTGGTTCGGCGTGGTCGAGGGCCTGCTCAAGATGAGCAACGACAACGCCGACGGCGGCTCCGTCACCTACGCCGGCATACCGCCGGGCGGCTGGTTCGGCGAAGGCACGGTGATGAAGCGCGAGCCCTACCGCTACAACATCCAGGCGCTGCGGCGCAGCGTGGTGGCGGGCTTGCCGATCGACAGCTTCCACTGGCTGCTGGACCATTCCATCGGCTTCAACCGCTTCGTGATGAACCAGCTCAACGAGCGGCTCGGCCAGTTCATTGCGGCGCTGGAGATCGACCGCCTCAACAACCCCGACGCGCGCGTGGCGCGCAACCTGGTGTCGCTGTTCAACCCGGTGCTGTATCCGGGCGTGGGCGAAGTGCTGCGCATCACGCAGCAGGAGCTCGCGTACCTGGTCGGCCTCTCGCGCCAGCGCGTGAACGAGGCCCTCAACGGCCTCTCGGCGCAAGGGTTGATCCGCGTGGAGTACGGTGGGCTGCGTGTGCTCGACCTGCCGGGCCTGCGGGCCACCGCGATGTCGAACAAGAAGCACGCCTCACCGGAAACGGAAAACACATGACCCTCAAAGACCAGATCCAGATCGTGCCCGCGAACGCCGAAGCGGCATTCATCCCGCCGCCGGAGATGCCGAAAGCCAAGGCTGCCGAGGCCGGGCCTACGCTCGAGGAAGCCATGGCGCGCAACGAGGCGCTCGCCGAAAGGATCGATGCGCTCGATGCCGTGCTCGCCAAGCCGCTCGCCGAGATCCTTGCCGAACGCCAGAAGGCCGACGAGGCCGCGCTGGCGTGGGACCGCTTCGGTGCGATGTGGATGCTCTCGCAGCGTGCCATGCGCCGCGTGGCGCTCGACCTCGCGGCGCAGCTCGGCGTGAACGAGGAAGAGGTGGTCTCGCGTGCGATGACCCATGCCAACGCCGTGCTCAACGGCGCGGACGAGGTCGACCTGGGCGGCACCATCGCGCCGGCGCAGCTGCAGCACATTGCGCGGCACCGCGCCTTCCTGCGCCGGCAATTCCGCGGCGGCTGAGCGCGCGCCCGCTCCAACCCTTACTCTCCTGCCATCGTTCCAGAAAGACTTTCCCGATGACCGTGTCCCACCTCACCCTGATCACCGGCGCCTCGCGCGGCCTCGGCCACGCCATGGCCGAACAGTTGCTGCAAGCGGGCCATATGGTGCTCGGCATTTCGCGCCGGCAAGACCCGCAGCTCGCCGTGCTGGCGCAAACGGCGGGCACCGAGCTCATCCAGTGGGAGCAGGACCTGTCCGATCCCGAGGCCGCCTCGGCGCGTGTGTCGGCATGGCTCGCGACGCTCGACGGTGAGCGCTTCGACAGCGTGACCCTGATCAACAACGCCGGCACCGTCGGCAACCCCGCGCCGCTCGCAAGTTCTATGGCGGCCGACCTGTCGCTCGCGCTGCGGATCGGCCTGGAGGCGCCGATGCTGCTGACCGCCGCGTTCCTGGGCGCCACGCGCGGATGGCGAGGCGTGCGCAAGGTGCTGAACATCTCGTCGGGACTCGGCCGCAACGCCATGGCAAGCCAGGCACCCTACTGCGCGGCCAAGGCCGGCATGGACCACTTCTCGCGTGCCGTGGCGCTCGAGGAAGCCGCCGCACCGAACGGCGCGCGCATCGTCTCGCTCGCGCCCGGCGTCATCGACACCGACATGCAGGTGCAGCTGCGCGGCGTGCCGGCCGAGAAGTTTCCGGACCGCGCGCGCTTCGAGCGCCTGAAGAACGACGGCCTGCTCGACAGCCCCGACACCGCCGCAGCCAAGGTGCTCAAGTATCTGGCGCGCGCGGATTTCGGCAGCAATCCCGTGGCCGATGTGCGCGACCCCGCCTGAACGACGCCGAAAACAAACGAGTACCCAGCACATGGCCACCGCAAAGTCGATCGACACCAGCGACTACAAGCTCTTTCCTTCGCCGAGGAACGTGCACCGCGTCATCTTCGAACACCAGGTCTTCGTGCCGTACCCGTACGCGCTGATCGTGATGGACGAGTTCTACTTCAAGGGCCGCTACAGCCTTTTCTCCGCCTGCCGGCTCAGCGACGGGAAGATGGGGCAGGTGGCGACTTTCGAGCTGGCATCGGACGTGGACATCTTCAACAAGAAGTTCACGCCGGACTGACCCCTTGCCGATGCCCGGCGCTTATTCGATCGTCGCGCCCGAGGCCTGCACGATGCCCTTCCACTTCTCGTAGTCGGTCTTCAGGAGCGTTTCGAACTGCTCCGGCGTCATGCTCTGCGGCTCGGCGCCCTGGGCGACGATGGCGGCCTTCATCTCGGGCGTGGCCAGCAGCTTGTTGACTTCGGTGTTCAGCGTGGCGATCACGTCCTTCGGCGTCTTGGCCGGCACGAAGAGGCCGTACCAGGTCGACACGTCGAAGCCCTTGTAGCCGAGCTCGGCCACCGTCGGCGTGTCGGGCAGCGAGGTGCTGCGCTTGGCCGAGGTCACGGCCAGCGGCCGCAGCTTGCCGGCCTTGATCTGTGCCAGCGCCGAGGGTACCGACGACACCATCAGGTCGACGTTGCCCGCGAGCACGTCCATCATGGCCGCATTGGAGCCCTTGTAGGGCACGTGGCGCATCTTGATCTGGGCCGCGCCGTTGAAGATCTCGCCGGCCAGGTGGATGGTGGTGCCGTTGCCGGGCGAGCCATAGGTGACGGTGTCGGGCGCGGCGCGCGCGGCGGTCACCACGTCGTTCAGCGTCTTGAACTTCGAATTGGCCTGCGTGACGATCACCACCGGCGTGTAGGCCACGTGGGCCACGGCCGTGAAGTCCTTCACCGGGTTGTAGCTCAGGTTCTTGTAGAGCCATGGCGCAACGACCATGTTGTCCTTCTGGCCCATCACGATGTCGTAGCCGGTGGGCGCGGCGCGCGCGGCTTCGGCGATGCCGATGGTGCCCCCGGCGCCGCCGCGGTTGTCGGGCACCACGGTCCAGTGGTTGGCCTCGGTGAGCTTCTGCGCCACGAGGCGCGCCAGGATGTCGGTGCCGCCGCCGGGTGGGAAGGGCACGATCATGCGCACGGGCTTGGCGGGATAGGCCTGCGCGTGGGCGCCCGTGGTGAACGCCGCGGAAAGGGCCAGGGGAAGCGCGAGCCCGAGGGCCAGCGAGCGGGTGAGTTTGCGGATCATGGGATTTGTCTCTGAATCTGGGGCGGATCGGGGGCGCAGGATCGGTTTTCGCCGGGGCACTGCACCAGTGGTGCAGTGTGCCGCAGGCGCGGCCTTGGGGTTTTCTTCGTTCGAGATGGGACCCCTATCGGGTAGCGGCGGCTTGACATGGCCACTGCGGCGCAGAAGATGGCTGCCCATCCATACAGCAGGAGACAGCCATGCTCGGAAACATCAATGCCGTGGCCAACCTCGCGGTGAAAGACCTTGGCGCAGCCCGCCGCTTTTACGAAGGCACGCTGGGGCTGTCGCCGGCCGACACCGATTGCGAGGACCTGATCGCCTATCGCAGCGGTAACAGCCGTATCAATGTCTACCAGTCTTCATACGCGGGCACCAACCAGGCCACGGCTGTGACCTGGGCGGTGGGCGACGACATGGAACGCATCGTGGCCGCCCTCAAGGACAAGGGCGTGCGCTTCGAGCACTACGACATGCCCGGCGCCAGGCTCGAAGGCGACGTGCACGTCATGGACAAGATGAAGGTCGCGTGGTTCAAGGACCCGGACGGCAACATCCTCAACCTGACGAATGATTGAGGCGCCGGCGCTCGTCGGTCAGCCGAAGTTCTTGGCCGCGAAGTCCCAGTTGACCAGCTTGGCCAGGAAGGTCTCGACGAACTTGGGGCGCAGGTTGCGGTAGTCGATGTAGTAGGCGTGCTCCCAGACGTCCACCGTCAGCACC